>JAEEGL012539588.1_pt1 | contig 19647 bp, 20 predicted proteins | sample 9134231 | NCBI WGS metagenome assembly JAEEGL01 (sample SAMN16246548, study PRJNA631951) | gut metagenome | biome: gut microbiome; feature: rumen; material: fiber-attached | host: Bos | place: Iran: Karaj | collected 2018-10 | reverse complement strand
GCTTGGCGATGCCAACATCAAAGGCGAGCGTCCGGTTATAGTGAAATACCGCGCCTGGTACAACTACGTCGCTGAGGCTCTCATTGCGTTGCTGCTGCTCTTAGGCATCCTGGCCGGAGCCCGCGAACGGTTCCTGTGGGTGTGCATGATGCCGTTCCTCTTCGATATGGTGTTGCACTTAGGATTCAGATTTGCCTTGACAGATGTCTATATTATGACGGCACACTGGGCCTTTATCATTCCCATAGCGGTGGGATACTTGCTGAAACGCACCGAGCATGAGGCAGCTTACCATAGGAGTATTGTGGTAGCTGTGTGCATGCTGACCTGCTTCCTCGCTGTGTGGAATGCAGGATTAATCATCAGTCACATGTTATGATTTACTGCGGAGATGCGTGAGATAGCCTAATGTCTCGCGCATAATCTGGGCACCGCTGAGGTAGGAGAGACCCGTATAGAGACTGAAGGCAATGGCTATCTTGGAAACAAGGGCAAGATAGAGGTTCTCTATCGGGAGGGTGACGTAATAGGTTACAGCCATCACTCCGGCTGCCAGACAGAAGAAGGGCAGGATGTCTGCAAGTGCAGACCACAGCGACAGGCGCACCATGCGCCATGCGAACCATTGCCATACCAACAGCCAGGCGATATTGACAACCACGAAATAGACTATCATGCTATACACTCCGTAGGGGTACATCAGCAGTAACCCTGCCCAGATGAGTATGCATAGCGTGATGGTGCAGAACATATTGATGCCCGACTTGCCCCGGCTGATGGCCATATAGCTGTAGAGCATCGTGACGGGATAGAAGGCTCCGTAGATGCATAGCAACTGAAGCATGGGCACACTCTCTATCCATTTGGCACTGACGGTGATGAGAATAAACTCCTTTGCCACCAGCGCCAGCCCCAGCATGCAGGGGAAAGTGACAAAGCAGACAAAGCGCAGCATCTTGCGAAACACGCGTCGGTAACGCTCATCATCGTCCGCCACCTGTGCCAATACCGGCTGCGATACGCCGTTCATCATGCCCTGGATGGTGTTGACGAGAATGTCGTTCCACTTGCGGGCGTTGCTATAGTAGCCCACGGTGCGCGTGTTGTAGAAGCGACCGAGCAGGAATGAGAACACCTGCGTGTTGAGTTGGTTGAACAGGTTGGTGACCAGTAGCTTGCTTGAGAAGCCAAACATCTTTGCTGCGGGCCTCAGGTCAATATGCAGCGTGGGGCGCCAGGGGGAGACGAACCAGTCACATATCATGATAAATGTAACGAAAAGCACCGTCTGAGCCGCCAGTCCCCAGTAGGCATAGCCCATGAGAGCCATCACGACACCGATGCTATTGGACATGATAACCGAAAAGAGAGCTATCAGATTGACCTGCTTGAGCTTCAGGTGTCCGTTGAGATATGCACGCTGTACCGTTCCGAAAGAGTTTATGACAAAGCCGCAGAAGAGGAACCGCGCCAACGGTGTGAGGCTCTCGTCGTGGTTGAAGGCGGCGATGTATGGCGCTGCAAACCACAGGAGCAGATACAGGACAGAGCTGACAAGGATGTTAAACCAAAACACGGAGTTGTACTCCTCGTGCGTCGGTTCCTTCTTGTTTATCAGTGCCGCAGACAGTCCGCTGTCCTGCAGGTTGGTGGCTATGTTGGTATATATGAGTAGTACGGCAATCTTACCATAGTCGGCAGGCGACAGAATATTGAGCATGACGAGGCCGAGCAGTATGCCTATCACCTGCATCGCTCCATTGCCCAGCCCGCCCCATAGCAGGCCCTTCGCCGTCTTGTCTTTCAGTTCACTCATTGTTGTTGATGTCTGGTGGAGAACACCAGACCACTGTATGGTTTTAATTACACAATGAATTATACATTAAATAAGTTTTGCAGTATTCTTCTTGCATGCGCTTTAGCGTAAAGCGGCCTTCTGCAAAACTATATGCCTCCTCTGCCAGAGCTTTGCGATTTGCCGTTGGCAGTACGTCATTGAAGAGGTGCAGCCATTGTTCCGTATCGTTGTCCATTACCATCAGTGGCCAGTCGGGTGGCAGAGTGTCTGTCAGTCCCGGTGCGTTGTTAGCCAATACAGGTGTGCGGGACAGCGATGCCTCTATGGATAGCGTCGCCAGTCCTTCGTGCACAGAGGGCATGAAAATATAGTCAAACCGCCTCAGGTGTGCTGCTATACCGCTTACCGGTCCGCTGACGGTTACGTTATCCTGCTTTCGCAGGCCGTTGAGCAGGTGGCTCAGCGTGCCGTCACCGAAGATATAGAAGTGGTATCGCGTGTCTCCTGCCATTCTTTTCACCACCTCGCACAGCGTGCGCACGCCCTTCTGCTCCTCCAGTCGTGCTGCAAAGCAGATGGATAGGCAACCCTTTCGGGGGTCTCCAGCGGGTAGGGGAGACGGCGTTGTCGGCTCAGCAGTAATGCTCTCCACACCATTATATATAATAGGTGGCCTCATGCCGTATGTTGCCTCATAGCAAGAACTCACCGATTCGGATATGCTGACGTTCGCATTGTGCTGCTGCATGAAGTGCTCTATGCGTCGGCCCAGACGCTTCATGCCGGTCCACAGCACCGTGTTGTGGATGGTGCGCACTATCTTGCGGGGCCTGACAAACGGGAACAGCCGCAGCGTAGCATACAGCGCTATGTCGGGAATCTCCGTGTGGGAATGCAATACGTCGGGGCGATGCCGTAACCATAGCCATACGAACCACAGGGGGAAGAGCCATGCGAGCGCCTTCTCAGCGACATAGTGCCAATGGAACAGCACCGGTAGCGGCGCACGATGCACCGTGATGCCTGCCTCTCGCATCTCGGCAATCATGGATTGCGTCATGCGCGAGGTGCCGCGAGTCACCTCCACCACGTGCATGTCGATGCCATGTGGCTTGCCGCCCTTGGCAATGTTGATGGCTATACGCTCGGCTCCGCCAAGGTCTATGTGGGTTATGATGTGGAAAACAGTCATCAGTCAGCGTGATATGTGCCCAGTATCTTTGAAATCCTTATCCTTACGGCCTTCGTTATGCCGCCAAAGTCACCGTAGCGCAGATGCAGAAGCAACTCCTCGATGCTGTGTACCACCTTGTGTAACGGTCGGTCCAGCCCCATGCGGCAGAGGTATGAATCCAAGTATTGCGGCCAATCCACCACCTGTTCAGGGTGTGTATAGGGCGGCCACATGTCGTGACGCTGCATCGTGAATATCTCCCTTTGGCAACGGGGCTTCAGTCGCAGGTCTGCATCATAGTGCGTGCCGCCGGTCAGTCCGAAGTTGTTGATCATATTCATGCGTGGCATTATGGCAAGTCCGTCATGCATGAACATATACGTCCAGAAGATGCTCTCAAAGTGAGCCCTGCCCGAATTGGCATGATCCACACACACTTGCGGCATCCAGGTGAATATCTTTTCGCGTTTCACCTTGTCGCACAGAGCCTTAAACCGCGCCTCGTCTTTCACAAAAGCGTAGTCACCTTCCCACTGGTTCACCACCCGAGCCCACGATGCCCAGCCCCAGATGGAGAAGGCACGGGTGAAGAAATAGCTTGGTACAGCAGCCCCCTCTGTGGTATGTGCTGTCGTAGGCGTGGCAGAGGCATAGCCGGCAGGCAGGTCAGAAACCTCGTTGGTATTGAAGCCGGCTATCATCGTGATGCGTTCATCGTGCTCATAGCGGTCCAGCATCTCCTTGCAGAAGGTGAAGAAAGACTGTGAGGGAACTACGTCATCTTCCAACACCATGCACTTGTCTGTCAGTGAGAAGGCCCATCGCTGGGACATGAAACCGCTGGGGTCGCAGCCGTAGTTGCGGTCCTGATAGTTGCGATGCACCTCACATTGCCAGTTGATGTTCTCATCCTTCACCAGTTCCCTGCAAGCCATGATGCCGGCATAGTCCTTCGATTGGCGCACGTCATCAACGGGTTGCCCCTCGGTATCCGTCATGCGCGGCCCGTCCTGATAAAGGAAAAGCCGTGCGGGACGTGCCTTGCAGACCTCCGCCCATACCTGCGAGAAATTGTCAGGTCGGGCGTGGAACAGCATCAGCACACTTATGTCAACATTGTATGGTTGCATGGGGCTATCGAGTTTTCCTATTTACTCTACATTGGGGCTCATGTCAGTTTCTCTATATAGAACGCTGCGTGGCCTTTGCGCTTATCCTCCGGGGGCAACTGCATGTAGTTGTCGTAGATTTCCGTGTTGTATGCGTCAGGGTTGGCCGGACCGCGGAAGGTCTTACCCTCAAAGGTAATGGGCTTGGTAGGGAACACATTTTCCTTTCGGTGCATGATGCCGTATCCGCATTGATTAAGCACATTGCTTAAATAGTCCTTCTTCCTCGTGGCATTGAGAATACTCCACAGTATAGAGAAATAGGCACGCTTCATCCCAAACCAGAAGTACTCTGCCACGGCGTGCAGGGAGACCCTCTGTCGCTTGTGCATTATGTTGTAAGCCCTGCAATATCCTTTAGCGATGTGTCGGCATAGCTTACGTGACATGTTGGGGTAGGGTATCATTGGGAAGATGTCAACGTACAGGCCCTTCTCGTATGGCTGTTTGAAATCATCGCCATATTCCACCAGCAGTGAGTTCATGTCCCTTATTTTCAGCATAGGGTGGGGGTCTGTGGGATCTGTCTCCTTGGTTTGCAAGAAGAGGTTCTCGGGTAGTTCTCTCTTTGCTGCTTCGATAAATCGCGGGATGTCCTCTTTGCGTATTGCTATGTCAATGTCATCATCCCAGGGAATGAACCCTTTGTGCCTGACAGCGCCTAAGCAAGTGCCTCCATCAAGCCAGTAGTCGATGTTGTTTCTCTCGCAGATATCATGTATTACGCACAGAATGGAAAGTTCCTTCTGCTGTATGGCTGCAAGATGCTCTTGCATATATTTATTGAGGTTCTGGTTCATGAAGGTTTACTGTCTGTCTGTGTTCTTTAGTGTATTGATAATTCGTTGTATGTCCCCACGCATATCCCCTTTGGCTTTCCATCCTAGGGCTTCCAGTTTTGCAGTAGAGAAGAGTGACTTTGTTACGGGATTAAATGCGTTCTTCTCTTCTTCGGTAGGGATGTCTATAATGACTTTTCTGCCTGCTATGCCGGCAATCATTTCTGCCAGTTCGCGTATGGTAAAGCATGACCTGCTGTCTGCCACGTTGTATGCCTCTCCGTTCTTTCCTCTCATGAGGATATGGATTATTGCAGAGGCGCAGTCCTCCACGCTGCACCATGCGCGGTATTGTGTGCCGGGGCTTTTCATGATGATGTCCTCATCATTCATCACGTTTCGTATGAACTGTGCGAAGACCCTGTTGTCCTCTTCTGTGAAATAAGCTCCGTAGGTATGGCATGGGCGTGCAATGACATAGTCAATATTGTATTGTGCGGCATAGGCGGCACAAAGGGTTTCTGTTGCGCGTTTTGCCATGGGATAGCATGAGCGGGGAGAGTTGATGTTGACATATCCCTGATAGTCCTCGGTAAAGATGCGCCCGTCTCCTTCACCGTAAACCTCTCCGGTGCTGACATAGAGGAAGCGCTCCATGTTGTGGCTTTTCCCATAGTCAAGCAGCCTGCGTGTCCCTTCAAAGTTACTTCTCATGATGTCAACGGGGTGTTTGGAGAAGAAAGCGGGCGAGGCATTGCTGGCGGCATGGATGATATAATGAAAATCCACGTCAGACTGCAAGTCATCTGTCACATCGTGTCGAATGAAGTGGAAATGCCTGTTGTCTTTATACTGATGGAAATGCGCAGAAGCCCTTTTTGAATTTCGCCCCATGGCATAGACGTCATAGTTGATGTTATCATTGCCCATGAGAAGGTCAACTATGGCCTTGCCAATCAGTCCTGTGGCACCTGTTATGAGTATATTCTTACCTGCCGGCTTCTTTATTTCATCCATTCTTCCTTGTTGGTGTGCATAAGCGCCTTGAGTATTTCTATGTCTTCTACTGTCGTGATCTTTATGTTTTTCTCTGAACCTGGTACGATGTGCATGTCCCGTCCACCCACTTCTGCAATGAGTGTGCATGATGCCACACTGTCCGTAATGCCCTTGGCCTTCGCATCCTCATGCACAGCTATGATGTTTCCGAGCCTGAATGTCTGTGGGGTCTGTGTGCGGATTAGCGTGTCTCGCGGTATGCTGGTAGAACTGACGAAGCCGTCATCGCTCTTTAAGATAGCTTCGCGGCATTGTATGCCGGTGATGGCATATCCGTATGCCTTGCATACTGCTATGTTGCTGGAGATGATGTCTTGGCTCAAAAGAGGACGTATGGAATCGTGAATCAAAACAAGATCCTCGTCATCGCATTGTTCTTCACGCAGTCCGTATATTCCATTGTGTATAGACTCCATGCCTGTCTTCCCGCCTGGGAATATCCATTTCAACTTTGTGATATTGAACTGGTTGGCATAAGCTTTCAGTACCGTGTCCCATCCCTTGAGACATACTACGGCAATGGCATCTATATCGGGATGCTTTTGAAAGCATTGCATGGTATGAATGATGATGGGGCATCCATCAACGTGTATAAACTGCTTTGGGATGTCCTGTCCCATGCGGTTGCCGGAGCCGCCGGCTATGATTAGTGCTATGTTCATAATCAGTTAGTAGTCTGTTGATATGCTTTTCGTTCTTACCTCCATGTAATTATGCATTATGCATCGTCCCATCAGCTCATCACGCGGAAGGAGTCGATGACGCCCTTTACTGTGCCGGCGGCATCGGTCACCACGAGGGCGTGGATGTTGTGGCGGCGCAGGATGTTATCTACCTCGGAGAGGGTTGTCTCTGGGCGGCATGTCTTGGGGTCAGGGGTCATCACGTCGCTGACGGTGATGTCGAACATGCGGCGCTGATACTTCTGCACGGCGCGTCTTACGTCACCATCGGTTATGATGCCTCTCAGCGCGCCTTCTGCATCTATTACTATTGCCAGTCCCAGCTTGCCTCCCGTGACGGTTATGAGGGCGTCGGCAAACTTTGTGTCAGGGCTTACGATAGGCAGATTGTCGCTCACCATGTAGTCGCTGACGTGTGACAGCAGGCGTTTGCCCAGCGTGCCGCCTGGGTGGAAGCGCGCAAAGTCCTTGGCCTCAAAGCCTCTCCGCTTCACCAGGGCACATGCCAGCGCGTCGCCCATAGCCATCGTGGTGGCGGTAGAAGAGGTGGGAGCGAGGTTCAGGGGGTCGGCCTCATGGTCCACGTGGATGTCCAGGTGGCAGGCAGAATAGCGTGCCAGCAATGACTCGCCGTTGCCGGTGATACCGATGATGGGGATATTGCGCTCTATGAGCAGCGGGATGAAACGCAGCAACTCGTCGGTGTAGCCGCTGTAACTGATGGCTATCACCACATCGCCGGGGGCTATCATGCCCAGATCGCCGTGGAAGGCATCCAGGGGATTGAGGAAGAATGACGGTGTGCCCAGCGATGCCAGCGTGGAGGCAATCTTCTCACCCACGTGGCCGCTCTTGCCCACACCGGTGACGATGACCTTGCCCTCACAGCGATAGAGCATCTCCACGGCACGGGGGAAGTTGTCATCAAGCCTCGGGATGAGTGACTGTATCGCCTCTGCCTCGTCGGTAAAGCATTGTCGGGCCGCAGCCAGTATCGTTTCGTTTGATTCCATTATATATAGGTGGGTTCTATTAATTCCCACCGTGATGTTTGTTTTTTGTGGGTCTTTGACGTTTTGTCATCTTTTTGTTTTCTTTCGGCGCATACTGCCAGTTCTCTCAGTCACATAGCCCGCTATGCCTTTGTTTGCAAAGGCAGGGTCAGCATCTCTTTCTGCTCAAAGAAAAGCTGAAGCTTTCTTTTCCGCTAGCCGCAGGCGCTCAAAAAACTGTCACTCTGCACTCGAAATAAAATCAAAAATCTAACAAAGCCAATTAATAGAACCCACCTATAATGTTTGATTATGCAAAATTATGCAATTTAATTGAGACTGCCAAGAAAAAAGGAGATAAAGTTGCCTGCCTGCTTGCATATCTCAGGATTTAGTCGTAACTTCGCACGCTGAAATCCTAAACCTCATAACCTCATGACCTCACAATCTCATGACCTCAAATGGGTGGCCTGCTGGGGCAATGCCACGTCTATAACAGACCGTCGCGAGTGTGTCTATGCCAAAGACCTCACCCTGCGCTATCCTATCCGCATGTGTTTCAGCGGCTCAAAGCTGCGGTTCCGCTTCTCAAACCTCACAGGTACGGAGCCTGTCACCCTCACCAAGGCCTTTGCCTGCCGCGTCCCCATCACCTTCGATGGCGGTAATATAGGCACCGTCCTCATGCCCGGCACCGAGACGGAGAGTGACATCATAGACCTCGCCGTCACGATGGGCGACACCGTGGAGGTGAGTATGTATTTCGCGGGCTATACGCAGATGAACAGCGGAACGCTCATCACCGGCCCCCTGTCACACGGGCTCTACTCCTATGGCGACTATGCCGAGGCTGAGACGCTGCCACTTGACCTGACGCGCAAGACCAACTGGTTCTATTTTCTCAACACCATAGACGTGCTCACCGATGCCGGCAACCGCTCCGTTGTGTGCTATGGCGACTCCATCACGGCGCAGTCATGGCCAGATTATCTCGCTATGCTGGCATACGGCAGCAACACCTCCATTATACGTCGCGCCGTCAGCGGCACGCGCATATTGCGACAGTACGACTGCATCACCTATCAGGCTTACGGCCTGAAGGGCTCCACACGCTTCCCGATAGAGATAAATACCGCCGGTGCAACGGATGTCATCATACAGCATGGCATCAACGACATCATCCACCCTGTGGGCACCGATGTCAATCCGTTCCGCCCGTGGAGCGACCTGCCTACGGTGGAGGAGATGGAGAAGGGCGTGGAACAGCTGTATGTAGAGCCGTCCAAAGCGCTGGGCCTCAAGGTGTGGAGCGGCACATTGCTGCCCATATACGGCTGGCGCACATACAATGACGACCGCGAGAAGATGCGCTGTGAGTTCAACGAATGGCTGCGCACATCGGAGATATTCGACGGTTGTGTGGATTTTGATGCCGCCGTGTGTGATGCCAAAGACCGTCGTGCCTTTGCCCCGGGCTTTGACTCCGGAGACCATTTGCACCCCAGCGAGAAGGCTTACGAGGCAATGGCTGAGGCTGCATGGCAAGTTATCAGCAAATGATTTTTATTCAAGTTTCTCAAGTAGTCAGAAGTTACCAAGCGTTGGTAATAGAAGCCTACGGAAAAACTTTTTGACATGAGATACGTTACATTATTTATAATACTCCTTGTGGGCTCATGGAGTTCAGTTAGCTTTGCAAAGCCCAATGCCGACAGCATTACCGTAGTGAAACTCCTCACTGAGGGCAAGGCGGCAAAGGCCAAGGGCAAGCAGAACCTGATGCTGTTCTACGGTCACAAACTGCAGGGCGTGCCGTACGTGGCACACACTCTTGAGGTGAACCCTAAGGAGCGGCTTGTGGTAAACCTGCGTGAACTGGATTGCACCACGTTTGTGGAAAGCGTCCTCGCCCTGTGTCTCACAACGCGTGAGGGGTCGGTGAAGTATTCCGACTACTGCCGCAACCTCACCCGCATACGCTATGAAGGCGGCAAGATGGACGGCTATCCCTCGCGCAACCATTATTTTTATTGGTGGGCAGAGAGCAACAGAAAGCTTGGCATCGTGTCATACCCCATTGATCAGGATGCAAAGAAGGCATCGTTCGTGGCGCGTCAAAGGATAGATGTCAACTGGATGACAACCCACGTCAGCAGCTACAAGATGCTGAAAGGGGACGCCAAGGCCATAAAGGCAATAGGCGAGCATGAGAAAAACACGAAGGGCAAGACGATGTATTACATTCCGCAGGCCTCGTTGGGGCTGTCGAAAAAGGAGATGCGCTATGTGGAGAATGGTGACATTCTGGCCATTGCCACAAAGAAGAAAGGCCTTGACACCGTGCATATCGGCATAGCAGAGTGGGGTAGCGACGGCAAACTGCATCTGCTCAACGCCTCGCAGATACACAAAAAAGTTATACTAGAGACGATGTCTCTACAAAAATATATGTCTAAGCACCCAGTCCAAATCGGTGTCTGGGTGCTTAGACCATTGCTTTAGCGGTTCGAGAAATTAGAATCCTCCTGCTATGTAGCAGCGTGCAATGTAGGGTGAGGGTTCATAGTATGCACCGCAGTCGTATTTGTCAAGTGTCTTGCAGATGGGGTCGTTATATACGCGTATCATAGCGTCAGCATAATCCTCATCGGCTTTGAGGGTGTTCAGGATAAGACGTTTATAGACTTTCCCCATTTGTGATGCCGTTGGAATGTGCTCACACAGTTCAGGGGAGACGCGGCAGACATCATAATCGCCCTCTGTCAGGTGGTACTCGTCAATCCAGTCGGCCTCAATGCTAAGCGGGTTAGCAGAATGTAACACGTCAGCCAGCGATAATTTCTTCACAAGGCCGTCATGTCCCATTGCATTTACAACGTAGCTGTTCGGCTGCTTCAGTCGTCGCGCTATACGCTCTGTCATGTAGCAGACGAAATAGAGATCGTCAGTTGTTATCTGCTCATCGGGAAAATATAACTTTGTCATAGGCTGTAACTGTTTTCAAATCGTAGTCTGGTTAAGGCTTTTTGGGAACAGAAAACAATCTGGTGAGTCGGATGTTTGAACTTTGCAAGCACCCAAAAAGCTTCCCTCGTTATGTTGCCCTCCATGAAGTCTTCCACGTAATCCCATATTTGATCGTCTGCCATAGGCCCCTCTACGATGTCGTAATCATGTAGGACACCACGACGACAGTTGACAACAAAGTCAAGCCATTCTTCTGTCATTTCAGAAAATATGAGTGACTTGAGTGTTGTGTCGGGTGTGTAGGTGTATTGGGATACGATACTGTCGCCCCTCTTGGAAAGAGCCCATTTGCGGGCTTGTCTCTCAAAGGCAGTACAATAGAAACCATATCCGAAATCCTTATAGAAGCCGGAGATAATCACCTGAGGCGTTCTTACCTCTATGTTGCTACCATGATATATCGTCATCGCATTATTTTATACACTCGTAGGAAATTACGCTAAGATAGCGTCTGCCAGGGCTTCAAGTGCGGGGATGTCTGCTGGTTTCATCTTGCCACGCAGGGTTACGAGGTCACCTTTGATGGTGATGTCCTTCATCTCCTGCATCATTTGGGTCATTACGCGGCCTGCGCTGGGTGCCCATGAGCCGTTTTCTATCAGCGCTACCTCGCGCTTCTGCCAGGTCTTGAGCTGCAGATGGTGTATGAAGTCATACATCGGTGGGAACAGTCCCGCATCATAGGAGGAGGCAGCGAGCACCATCTTGCCATATTTGAAAGCGTCCTCTATTGCCTCGGCCTGGTCTTCGCGGCACAGGTCGCAGACGGCTACCTTCTTGCATCCCTTGGCAAGGAGAATCTCTTTCAGCTTCGCTGCTGCCTCGGCGGTGTTGCCGTGGATGGAGGCGTGGGCTATGAAGACTCCCTCTGACTCTACGCCATACTGACTCCAGATGCCATAGAGACGCAGAGCCTCGCTGAGCATCTCGCCCTTCAGCACTGGGCCGTGGAGCGGCAGTATCTGTTCTATCTCCAGCGCGGCAGCCTTCTTGAGCAGCGTTGACACGGGGGCACCGTACTTTCCGCAGATATTGAAGTAGTAGCGGCGTGCCTCGCAAGCCCAGTCGTCTGGGTCGGCATCAATGACGCCGAACTTGCCAAAGCCGTCGGCAGAGAAGAGTACCTTGTCTGTTGCATCGTAGGTGACCATCACCTCGGGCCAGTGAACCATCGGAGCCATGATGAATTTCAGCTCGTGCTTGCCCAGTGACAGTGTGTCACCCTCCTTTACGGTGGTGATGCGGTCACTCAGGTCGCCCTCAGGGAAGAAGAGCGGTATCATGGTCTTGGCCTTTGCCGAACAGATTATCTGTATGCCAGGGAAAGCGTTTGCCACTTCTGCTATGCCGCTAGCATGGTCGGGCTCCACGTGGTGAACGATGAGATAGTCGGGCTGACGGCCTGCCAGGGCTTCCTTCAGGTCGCTCATCCATTGTGACATGGTGCGACGGTCTGAGGTGTCCATGATGGCTATCTTCTCATCCTGGATGAGGTATGAGTTATAGCACATGCCTTCGGGCACGTCATATTGTGATTCGAAAAGACGGAGGTCTGCATCGTCCTGGCCGATGTAGAGGATGTCGGGAGTGATTGTTGGTTTCATAGTTGATATATCTATTGTTGTTTTTTGTTTTATCGTTTGGGTTGCAAAGTTAAGAAAAAAAATGGTATTAGGAGGGTTGTGCTTTGTTATAAATTCTTAAAAAGTGGGCTGTTGGAGGTGTATAGAGAATGAAATGAATAGAAATCTTATTATCTTTGCGACTGAAACGTGCAAGACATTATTTTTATTATAACATTATTAACAAGTATCTATTAACAAAAGACAATTATGAAGAAGAAGTTTATTTGCACCGTTTGTGGCTATGTTCACGAGGGTGACGCAGCACCGGAGAAGTGCCCACAGTGTGGTGTTCCAGCATCAAAGTTCAAGGAGTTGGAGGAGCAGACTGGTGCCATCCAGTTTGTTCAGGAGCATGTTATCGGCATCGCCAAGGAGTATGGCGTTGACGAGGAGATGATAAAGGACCTGAATGCTCACTTCAATGGTGAGTGCTCTGAGGTAGGTATGTATCTGGCAATGAGCCGTCAGGCAGACCGCGAGGGCTATCCTGAGGTTGCTGAGGCTTTCAAGCGCTATGCTTGGGAGGAGGCAGAGCACGCTGCAAAGTTTGCTGAGCTGCTGGGCGACATTGTCTGGGATACCAAGACAAACCTTGAGAAGCGCATGAATGCTGAGGCCGGCGCATGTGAGGACAAGTTCCGCATTGCCAAGAATGCCAAGGCTGCAGGCTGGGATGCCATCCATGACACCGTACACGAGATGGCCAAGGACGAGGCTCGCCACGGCAAGGGCTTCGAAGGCCTGTACAACCGTTACTTCAAGTAAGTGATGATATTAGGGTGGGAGAGCCCTCGTCTCCCACCTGTTTGATAGAAAAATCCCCCTGCAAGCACAGGCCTGCAGGGGGATTTCTCTATGTGTTGGGGGGATTATTTCTTCACGAGTGACATGGTGTCGGTGGCTATCATCAGCTCCTCGTCGGTAGGTATTACAACGACTTTCACCTTAGAGTCAGGTGTAGAGATGATGGCTTCCTTGCCATGAATCTGGTTGTTCACGTCCTTGTCTATCTTGATGCCCATGAACTCCAGGCCTTCGCATGACATCTCGCGCATGATAGACTGGTTCTCACCCACGCCGGCGGTGAATACCAATACGTCGATGCCACCCATAGCGGCAGCGTATGCACCGATGTATTTCTTGATGCGATAGAAGTATGACTGCTGTGCTACGAGAGCCTTCTGGTCACCAGACTTTGCTGCGCTCTCAACGTCGCGCATGTCAGAGAAACCGCAGAGGCCCTGCACGCCGGACTTCTTGTTGAGCAGGTTGGAGATGCCGTCAGCGTCCAGACCGAGCTTCTTCTGTATGAATGTCACGGCTCCACCGTCGATGTCGCCTGAGCGTGTACCCATCATCACTCCCTCCAGAGGGGTGAGACCCATCGTGGTATCCACGCACTTACCGTCAACGACAGCTGCCAGAGAGCCACCGTTGCCGATGTGTGCCGTTACCATCTTGCAGCCCTCCTGTGGTATGCCGAGGAAATCGCAGGCGCGCTTGCTGACATAGCGGTGTGAGGTGCCGTGGAAACCGTAGCGGCGTACGCCGTACTTCTCATACAGCTCCCATGGCACGGCATACATATAAGCCTTTGCTGGCATGGTCTGATGGAATGCGGTATCGAACACGCCGACTTGTGGCAGGCCCGGCATGAGCTCTGATACGGCGTTGACACCCTTCATGTTGGCTGGGTTGTGGAGCGGAGCAAGGTCGCTGACAGCCTCAAATGCCTCGATAACCTCGGGGGTGATGATGACAGACTCGGCAAACTTCTCGCCGCCGTGCACCATGCGATGACCTACGGCATCAATCTCGTCCAAGCTCTTGATAACGCCAATCTCAGGGTCGGTGAGCAGAGAGAAGATGAACTTCACGCCCTCGGTATGCTCGGGTATGTCGTGCATAATCTGCTTCTTCTCGCCGTTGGCAAGTTTCACTTTTACGAAAGCGCCGTCCAGTCCCACGCGCTCTGCGCCGCCGCTGGTCATGACGCTATTGTCGTCCATATTATAGAGAGCATACTTGATGCTCGATGAACCACAGTTCAATACAAGGATTTTCATGTTTTTGACAATAATTTATGGTTAGTTTTTTAGACAGAAATTATTATAATTATTATAATTTTTCAACCGATGATGTAATCTTTGTAGTTATCTTGTGTGAGCAAGACGAACCTGTCTTCATCAGGTATATAAAGGTATCTTTCTGCTCGGAGGCTTCTCTCGCAGAAGTTCAGCAATATGCCTCGTTCTTTCCGGGATATGCGCATGTAGTTGAACAATTGGGAGCGATGTTCGGATAGGAGTTTGTCAACAGCTTTCAATTCTACTATTATACCTTTATAATAAAAGTCCGATATATAGACTTTCTCCATAAGGTGGTCTTTGTAGTAAAGCTTCAGCTGCTTTTCTCTTTCAAACGTCATTCCCCTGTCAGCCAATTCCAATGCAAGAGCCTCCTGATATATTGCTTCTGATAATCCACGTCCGATGGTGGAGTGTACTTCTTGAGCAGCACCTACTATATCATAGATATCAAGATACTCTTCTCGTGTCATGGAGAATTATATTAATTATAATAATTTCTGTCCGTAAATTTCTGTCAGTGGGTTACTTGGCGTCCATGGCCTGGCAGGCGGTGATGGCAACGAGGTTGACGATGTCTTCTACGGAGCAGCCGCGGGAGAGGTCGTTGACTGGGCGTGCTATACCCTGCAGGATTGGGCCGAGGGCTGTTGCTCCGGCGAGGCGCTGCACCAGTTTGTAACCGATGTTACCTACTTCCAGGTTAGGGAATACGAGCACGTTAGCCTTGCCTGCTATCTCTGAGCCGGGAGCCTTCTTAGAGCCTACGCCGGGCACGAGTGCTGCGTCAGCCTGCAGTTCGCCGTCAATCTTCAGTTCAGGATCAAGTTCCTTAGCTATCTTTGTAGCCTCTACCACCTTATCTACGACCTCGTGAGAGGCAGAGCCCTTAGTAGAGAATGAGCACATTGCCACGCGTGGCTCAGCGAAGCCTGCCACCGAGCGTGCTGTCTGTGCGGTGCAAACGGCAATCTGTCCCAGCTGGTTAGCATCTGGCATTGGTGTTACGGCAACGTCGGCAAAGACGAGTACGCCGTTCTCGCCATACTCTGGCTTGTCGGTAATCATCAGCATAGCGCCGCTGACGCATGTGATGCCAGGTGCGGTCTTGATAATCTGCAGTGCGGGACGCAGGGTGTCGCCGGTTGTTGACAGCGCACCAGAGATCTGGCCGTCAGCACCTTCGGTCTTGATAATCATGCAACCGAGGTAGAGAGGATTCTTCACCAGCTCGCGGGCTTTCTCTATTGTCATGCCCTTCTTCTCACGCAGCTTCTGCAGCAGCTGTGCCAGCTCTTCTGAGCGTTCATAGTTCTCTGGGTCGATGAGTGTTGCCTTGCCGATGTTCTTCAGCCCGTGCTCTTGTGCGAGGGCATTGACTTTGGCGGGATTACCGATGAGGATAAGGTCTGCAATCTCCTGCTCCAGCACCTTGTCGGCTGCAATAAGTGTGCGCTCCTCCTCGGCCTCGGGGAGCACGATGCGCTGCTTGTTAGCCTTTGCTCGCGCTACAATCTGTTCAATTAAGCTCATAGTGTAATAGTTTATAGAATTATGGGTTGTAAAATATGAATTGTGCGTTATATTGTAAATAGTACATTGTACATTGTAAATTGTACATTGTAAATTGTACATTGTACATTGTACATTGTACATCACTTCAGTTCTTCCGTGATGAGTGCCTCCAGCTGTTCTGCCGACAGTCTGAGTCTGAACTGGCTCTTCACTGCTGCCGAGATGCGGCCCGTCTCTTCTGATACCACGATGGCCAGCGCATCAGACTCTTGCGAGATGCCCATTGCGGCGCGGTGTCGCAGACCCAACTCGCGCGGTATGTCGAGGTTGTGGCTCACGGGCAGGATGCAGCCAGCTGCCTTGATGCGCTTCTTGCTGATTATCATCGCCCCGTCGTGCAGGGGGGAGTTCTTGAAGAATATGTTCTCTATCAGCCGCTGATTGATGCTGGCATCTATGCGGTCTCCCGTCTCCACGATGTCGTCAAGTGGCGTAAGACGCTCTATCACTATCAGTGCGCCGCATTTCGCTTTGCTCATATTGATGCAGGCCATGACAATGGGCAGGATGGTGGTACGATCCACGGTGTCGGCATCTTCCTCCTTCTTCACAAACCAATTCATGAGGCTATGCAGGCGTTCCTGTTCGCCTATGCGGAAAAGGAATTTGCGTATCTCCTCCTGGAAGAGAATGATAATCGCCAGGACGCCCACGCTGAAGAACTGGTCGAGCAGCGCTCCCATCAGTCGCATCTCCAGCACCTTGGCCACAAAGAGCCATACGATGATGACGGCCAGCACGCCGCCAAAGACGTTCATGGTGCGCGACTCGCGCATGAAGCGGTAGATGTAGTACAACAACACCGCCACAAGGAAGATATCTATTGCGTCTTTTATGCCAAAGTGGAAGAACACGGTCGAATTATCGAATTAACAAATTAACGAATTGACGAATTATGCATTTTGCATTATGCATTATAAATTGCCACAACGTCTGCAGCGGCTTTCACGTCGTGCACCCTCAGGATGTCCGCCCCTTGTTGCAGCGCCATGAGGTTGGTCAGCATGGTGCCTTGCAGGGCTCTGTCGCTATCGGGTGTGCACCCCAGCAGCTGATATATCATGCGTTTGCGGCTTATGCCTGCCAGCAACGGCAGTTCGGGAAAGGCCTCTTTCACCTTGTGCAGGTCACGGAGCATGGCGTAATTGCCTTTTATGACATCCTTTCCGAATCCGAATCCCGGGTCGAGGATGATGTCCTGGCAGCCCTTTGCTCTTAGCCTTGCCACCTTCTCAGCGAAGCATTCCAGCGTCGTGGCCATATCGGGCTGCACAGACATCAGCACGTACGTGACTCCCAGTGCCGCCATCTCGTCGAGATACATACCCTCTGACACGTCGTTGACTATCTGCGCACCATACTCCTCCACTGCCATCCGTGCTACGCGGGGTCTGAATGTGTCAACGCTCAGCACCGCCTCGGGCTGCACACTGCGCACCACCTCCAATGCTCCCCTCAGCCTGCGCAGCTCTTCCTCCTCGCTCACTTCTGCAGCACCGGGGCGTGTGGAGTAGGCTCCGATGTCGATTATGTCTCCCCCTTCTGCGATTATAGCATTGGCGCGAGAGGCTATCTCGCTCTCTGTCTGCATGCGGCTGCCAGAGAAGAAGGAGTCGGGCGTACAGTTCAGGATGCCCATTATGTGCGGAGTGTTTGCCTGGTTAAGCATAGTCAGATTTTACCTGCAAAGAAACATCAGCGTACAAAAGTAACAATAATTTTGCACCCACGCAAGCATTTTTTTGTTATTTAAGAATACTTTCTGCACTTTTTCCAAAAAAAATACTTAATTTTGCACGAAAATATACTACGACACGCAATGAAAACATTTTTTAATGCCAAAGACCTCGGCGATATCCGTGCCGCACTGGCAGAGGCGCAACAAGTTAAGAACGACCGTTTTGCCTATCAGCACCTTGGCAAGAACAAGACGCTGCTGATGGTGTTTTTCAATAATTCACTTCGCACCCGCCTCTCCACTCAAAAGGCAGCGATGAACCTCGGCATGAATGTCATCGTGCTCGATGTGAATGCCGGAGCCTGGAAGCTGGAGACGGAGCGCGGCGTGGTGATGGATGGTGACAAGAGCGAGCACCTGCTTGAGGCGATACCCGTCATGGGTAGCTTCTGCGATCTCATCGGAATACGTTCCTTCGCCGGCCTGACAGACCGCGAATATGACTATGCCGAGACCATCGTCAACCAGTTCGTGCAGTACAGTGGTCGTCCCGTCTTTGCTATGGAGACGGCTACGGTGCACCCCCTGCAGGCCTTTGCTGACCTCATCACCATCGAGGAGCACAAGACAAAGGAACGCGTGAAGGCCGTTCTGACATGGGCTCCACACTGCCGCGCATTGCCCCAGGCAGTGCCTAACAGCTTTGCTGAGTGGATGCTGGCAGCACCAGACGTGGATCTTGTCATCACTCATCCTGAGGGATACGAGTTGGACAGCCGTTTCACCGCTGGTGCAACGATAGAGTATGATCAGCGTAAGGCATTCGAGGGTGCCGACTTTATCTACGCGAAGAACTGGAGCTGCCCTGGTGTCACCAACCCCGCTGACTATGGCAAGATACTCCATGACTACAAGAAGATGGCTCACTGGACCGTCGATAGCGAGCACATGTCATGGACAGACAACGGAAAGTTCCTCCACTGCCTGCCTGTGCGTCGCGGACTCATAGTGACCGATGATGTGATAGAAAGCAAGAACTCCCTCGTCATCCCCGAGGCTGCCAACCGCGAAATCTCTGCCGAGGTAGTCATCAAGCGCATGCTTGAGGCACTGTAAAGGACAGAAATTAAGCTGAGTTTTTTATAGACAGAAATTATTATAATTAAATAATTAACTCGCGCAGTTGGGCTGTTAAGCGACAATAATTATACTGATTATAATAATTTCTGTCTTTTCTTTGTCATCAGCTCGCGCAGTTGGGCTGTTCAGCGACAATAATTATACTGATTATAATAATTTTCTGTCTTTTCTTTGTCATCAGCTCGCGCAGTTGGGCTGTTCAACAACGAAAATTATACTGATTATAATAATTTCTGTCCTTTCCCCCCCTATAATTTCTTTCCCTACTCCTTATTGATTTCTGTCTGTTACAGCAGGCCTTCGGGGATGTCCATCGTTATGGTGTGGGTGGAGGTGTCGATGTCTGTGATTAGCTCTTCCGCAGCGGGCAGGAGGGTGCCATCGGTGAGTTCAAACATCGTGTTGATGGTCTGACGGTCTATGTATGCTATCTCGCCTATGGGCTTGTTGTTGTCGTTGGCATTCCTTACGGTGTAGCCTACGAGCTGCGCATAGCTTACCGAGGATGAGCTTCCCTCATCCCTCATCTCTCCTTCCTCATCCTCCAGCCTCTCTTCCTCTGCCAATCGGCGGGGGAAAAATACGTTGCAGCCCGTCAGTTCGCGGGCTCGTTGCTGGGTGTCTATGCCCTCAAACTTTATCAGCGCTACGTCATCGGTCTTGAAGCGATACTCCTCAAGGAAGAACGGAACCAATATGCCATCCAGCTCCAGGATGAGGTAATCGGCATCAACGCGGTAGAAGACATCGTCATCCACCTGCATCGTCACCTCACCGCCAAGGCCATGAGCCTTGCCTAAGCGACCTATCTTATATACTTCTTCGGGACGTATCATTGTTGACAGAAATTATGTGTGTTTT
>JAEEGL010235140.1_pt1 | contig 19647 bp, 18 predicted proteins | sample 9134231 | NCBI WGS metagenome assembly JAEEGL01 (sample SAMN16246548, study PRJNA631951) | gut metagenome | biome: gut microbiome; feature: rumen; material: fiber-attached | host: Bos | place: Iran: Karaj | collected 2018-10 | reverse complement strand
ATTTTGTTAAAATTTAGTTTGTGATTATGGCACAGTGGACACACCTCTTCCCATCCCGAACAGAGAAGTTAAGCACTGTCACGCTGACAATAGTTTAGGCAAAGATAGGTCGTCGCAAGCTATTTTTTTTTTGCTCTAATTTATGGTAGTAATGGTTTTTACTATCTTTTTTTGCTTTAAAACGATAAATATTTATTTTTTTCTTGATTATGTTCATATAATATGATTTAATATAAGAGGTTTGTGATTATGGCACTGTGGATACACCTCTTCCCATCCCGAACAGAGAAGTTAAGCACAGTCACGCTGACGATAGTTTCGGCAAAAATAGGTCATCGCAAACCTTTTTTTGTGCATAAAATTATTTATACATTTTTATAGTAAACACTTGTCAGTTAAATTATATTTTTTGTTGCAGTGGTTATATAAATATGTATAATTATAATAGGTGATAGAAAATGGATTATAAATATACATCAAGAAGTATCGAAGATACAATGGAATTAGCTGAAAACATTGAAGCTGAAAAATTCCCAGGTATGGTAATTTGTTTAAATGGTGAATTAGGTTCAGGTAAAACTGTTTTCGTTAAAGGTTTTGCTGGATCATTAGGTATTAAAGACAATATAACAAGTCCTACATTTAATATTGTAAAAGAATATGAAAATGGAGAATTACCTTTATATCATATGGATGTTTATCGTCTAGAAGAAACTGATGAAACAATTGGTTTTAATGATTATTTCAATGGTAATGGTGTAACTATTATTGAATGGGCTGACATCATTGAAGATAAACTTCCGGAAGAAAGATTAGATATAAACTTCAAATTAGTTAATGAGGATACTAGAGTTTTAGTACTTACACCTCATGGACAAAAATATGAAGATGTAGTTAATTTTGTTTTATAGGACACTTAAGTGTCTTTTTTTGTGCTTTAGTGTTATAATACACATGTTTAAAGGAGTGGTTATATGTATTCATTATTTATAGATACTCATAATGTAGATATTAATCTAGCATTATATAAAGATTCTGAATTAGTAGATACAAGAGTTAAGTCTTCGTCATTACATCATTCAGATAATATAATGCCTTTATTAAGTGAATTATTAAATAGCAATAATGTAAGTGTTCATGATTTAGGTGAAATACTTTGCGTTAATGGACCTGGATCATTCACAGGAGTTAGACTTGGAGTAACTATTGCTAAAACATTAGCATATACTCTTAATCTTCCTATAAAGACTATTACAAGCTTAGAAATGTTTGCAGTATCATCTGAATCAGAAAATGATAAACTTGTCATTATAAAAGATTTAAAAGGGTGTTTCGGAGGTTTATTTACATCTTCAAATGAATTAAAAGGAGAATACTTCTATAAGAGTAATTCAGAGTTTGAAGAATATGTTGAAGAAAACAATTTAAGAGAGAAAATCGTGGATAACAAAGTAGATTTCAACAAACTATATAGTTTCTTTAAGACTAAAGAAACAACTAATCCACATAAAGTTAATCCAATCTATATTAAAGTTATTGAGGCTTTGAAAAATGATAAGAAGAGCAACATATAGAGATATTGATGGAATTAGTTTAATAGGTCATGAATTACATGATAACTTTGATCATTTATTTGATTTAAGTTATTTATTAAATAATGAATACTCTAGAATCTATATTTATGAAGAAGAAGGAAAAATCTTAGGTTTTATTCATGTAGATTCTCACTTTGAAATAATGGATTTAGTTAATATCGTAGTATTAAAAGAATATCAACATAGAGGTATCGGTAAATCATTACTTAAATTTGTTGTTGAAAACGAAACATACGATAAAATCATGTTAGAAGTAAGAGAAACAAATACTAATGCAATTAAGTTGTATGAAATGTTTGATTTTAAAGAAATTTATAGAAGAAAAAAATATTATGGTGATTGTGATGCAATCATCATGGAAAGGATGAAATAATGCTTGTGAAAAAGGATGTATATATATTAGGTATAGAATCTAGTTGTGATGAAACTAGTATTTCAATTGTAAAAAACGGTTATGAAGAAATAGCGACAACTGTACTTACTCAAATGGATACACATGCTTTATATGGTGGTGTAGTACCAGAGATAGCTTCTCGTATGCATACTGAAAATATTACTATGGTTCTTGAAGATGTATTAAAGAAAGCTAATATGACAGTTGATCAAGTAGATGCAATTGCAGTTACTTATGCTCCAGGTTTATTAGGTGGTCTTTTAGTAGGTGTAGAATTTGCTAAAGTATTATCACTTGTTTATGATAAACCATTAATTGCTACTCATCATATCGCAGGACATATCTATGCTAATAATTTAGTTGATAGATTAGAATTTCCATTACTAGCACTTGTTGTAAGTGGTGGACATACTGAACTTGTTAAAATGAGTGGAGATTATCAATTCGAAGTCTTAGGTACAACTAAAGATGATGCAATCGGAGAATGCTATGATAAAGTAGCTAGAGTATTAGATCTTCCTTATCCAGGTGGACCTAACGTTGAAAAGTATGCACTTAAGGGTGAACATACTTATGAACTTCCTAAACCAATGGATAATGATTCTCTTGATTTCTCATTCAGTGGTTTAAAATCTGCAGTTATTAACTTAAGTCATAATGAAATTCAAAGAGGACATGAAGTTAGAAAATATGACTTAGCAAAAAGTTTCCAAGATGTAGCAGTTGAACAAGTAGTTAGAAAAACTAAACTTGCTATAGATAAATATAAAGATGAAATTAAAGAAGTAATTGTAGCTGGTGGAGTATCAGCAAATGGATACTTAAGAGATGAACTTAAAAAGTTATGTGATGAAGAAAACATTAAGTTATCTATTCCACCATTAAAATATTGTACTGATAATGCAACAATGATAGCTTGTGCTGCATATCCTCAATTCTTAAAAGGTGATTTTGCAGACCTATCATTAAGAGCACAATCACAAGAGTATTTTTTCTCTAGTCCTAGTGTAAATAATAATCAATAACGATTATTATTTTTTTATTTAATGGTATAATTATGATAATAAAGGGTGATATGTGTGAATTATAGCTATTTAACAAATGAAGAATTAAATCAACTTAATAAATACTTTAATGCAACTAATTATTTAGCAGTTGGACAACTATATCTTTTAGATAATCCATTATTAAAAAGAAAATTAGAATTAAGTGATGTTAAACCTAGATTAGTTGGCCATTGGGGTACAATCCCAGGACAAAACTTTTTATTTACACATCTTAATAGAGCAATAACTAAATATGATTTAAATATGATATATATTGTTGGACCAGGACATGGTGGTCAAACAGCAGTTACTAATGCTTATATGGATAAAACTTATACTGAAGTATATCCAGAGATTACTCAAGATGAAGAAGGTATGAGAAAACTATTTAAACAATTCTCATTCCCAGGAGGAATTTCAAGCCATGTAGCCCCAGAAACTCCAGGTTCAATACATGAAGGTGGAGAATTAGGTTATTCATTAGCTCATGCATTTGGAGCTGTCTTAGATAATCCTAATTTAATATGTGCTACTATCGTAGGTGATGGTGAAGCTGAAACTGGACCGCTTGCAACATCATGGAATGTTAATAAGTTTATTAATCCTGTAACTGATGGAGTTGTTCTTCCTATACTTCATTTAAATGGATTTAAAATATCTAACCCTACAGTTCTTTCAAGAATATCTCATGAAGAAATAACTGATCTATTCAAAGGTTATGGATGGACTCCATATTTTGTTGAAGGTTCAGATATTAATGAAATGCAAAATAAAATGGCTAAAGTAATGGATGAAGTCATTACTAAGATAAAAGAATTAAAAAGAAGTGCAGAAGAATCTAATAATGTTAAAAATATAAAATGGCCAATGATTATATTTAGAACACCAAAGGGATGGACTGGACCTAAGGAAGTTGAAGGCTCATTTAAAGCTCATCAAGTTCCACTTCAAGTTGATTCTAGTTGTCCAGAAAACCTAGAAAGACTTGAATCATGGATGAAATCATATCATCCTGAAGAAATATTTAATAATGATGGAACTATCAAAGAAGATGTAGTATCTTTCTTACCTAAAGGTGATAAGAGAATGTCTTCAAATCCAGTAGTAAATGGTGGACTTTTACTTAAAGATTTAATCTTACCTAAGATTGAAGATTTTATGTTAGATAATAATCATGGTGATATTGAAGCACAAGATATGATGGAATTAGGTAAATATTTAAAAGAAGTAGTTAGACTTAATGAAGTTAATAAGAATTTTAGAATATTTGGACCTGATGAAGCAGCCTCAAATAGATTAAATCATGTATTCGAAGAAACAGATAGACAATGGTTATTAGATATAACTGAAAAAGATGAACATGTTGCTCCATATGGTAGAGTAATAGATTCATATCTTTCAGAACATTTAGCTGAAGGAGCTTTAGAGGCTTATCTATTAACTGGTAGACATGGATTTATTGATACTTATGAATCATTTGCAAGAGTAATAGATTCAATGATTGGTATATTTGCTAAATGGTTAAAAATGTGTAATGAAATTCCTTGGAGAAAAGATATTAGTTCACTAAATATTATTGAAACTAGCCATATTTGGCAACAAGACCATAATGGATATACACATCAAGATCCAGGTTTAATTAATCATGTATTATGTAAGAAGAGACATATAACTAATATATATCTTCCATATGATACAAACTCACTTATTTATTATGCAGATAAGTGTTTAAAATCAAGAAATCATATTAATGTTATAGTGGCATCTAAACATCCACGCCCTCAATGGTTAACTAAAGAAGAAACTATTAAACATTGTGAAAAGGGAATTGGAATTTGGGAATTTGCTAGTGATGAAAATCCACAAGTAATTCTTGCTTGTGCAGGTGATACACCAACACTTGAAGTATTAGCTGCTACAAAGATATTAAGAGAAAATAATATAAGAGTAAGAGTAATAAATGTTGTTGATCTTCAAAAACTAGAATCAATTAGTGATGAAGAATATGATTCATTATTCTTAAGAGGAGTTCCTACAATCTTCTCATTCCATGGTTATCCAAATGTTATAAGACAACTTACTTATAATAGAGATAGAGATTATGATGTAATTCATGGATATGAAGAAGAAGGAAGTATTACAACTCCATTCGATATGAGAGTAGTTAACTATATTGATAGATATCATTTAGTTATTGATACAGTAAGACTTCTTGGAAATACTAATGTTGAACTTAAAAATTATTGTATTTCTAAACTTAAAGAACATCATGATTTAATACGTGAAACTGGTAAAGAAATCGAAGAAGTTGAGAATTTTAAATGGTAGAGAGACTTGAAAAAGTCTCTTTTTTCAACAAATCAAATTAAGTTTTCAACAAATATTCAGAATTAGAACCATAAAGAAAGATTTTATGGTATAGTTAATGCAATCAAAAAAATAGTTTGATATAATATTTGTGACTGGTAGGTGATTAAAAAATGAAAGTAATTTTACTAAAAGATGTTAAAAAACAAGGTAAAAAAGATGAGATTATTGAAGTATCAGATGGATATGCAAATAATTTCTTAATTAAACAAGGTTTAGCTGTTCCTTACAACAATACAAATAAGAATAAATATGATCTTACTATGAAAAAAAGAGAAAAAGATGAAAAGGCAACAGTTGAAAGTTTTACTAAAGTTAAAAACGAATTAGAAAAATTAACTATTAAATTTAATGCAAAGACTGGTAAAGACGGAAAGATGTTTGGAACAATCTCAACAAAACAAATATCTGAAGAACTTAAGAAAAAAGGATATGATATCGATAAGAAGAAAATTGAGAGTGATCATCCAATCGACACTTTAGGTACTCATAAAGTAAATATTCTTTTATATAAAGGAGTTGTAGCAAATATAAACATTAACGTCATTTAGGGGGAAAATATATGGCAAAATCTATAGAAATAAAAGGAGAACCAAAGAATTTAGAAGCAGAAAAAAGTGTATTAGGTTGTGCTATAATGTCTGGCTCAGCTCTAGAAAAAGTATGTAATTCATTAAATAAAGATATGTTTTATGATTCTAATAACGGAATAATCTTTGAAGCATTATTAGATCTTCAAAAAGAAGGTAAAGATATTGATGCTTTAACTTTAAAAGATGAAATTGAAAAACATAAACCAATTAATGAAATCGGTGGAGTTGAATATTTATCAGACGTAATACAATCAGTTGTATCTTCATCAAATGTTGATTCATATATCGACATTGTTAAAGATAAAGCTTTAAGAAGAAATCTAATTAAAGCTTGCGAAAAGATTGAACAAGTAGCAAGAGAAGGAGAAATTCCTACTGCAGATGCAATTGATTCAGCTGAAAAACAAATATTCTCAATAACAAAACAAAGAAAAGCTGGAGATTTTAAATTATCTTCACAAGTAGTTCAAAGTGCACTTAAAAATATTGAATATTTATCAAAAAATGGTACAGATGTTAATGGTATAGCAACTGGATTTACTGATTTTGATAAATTAACTGGTGGATTACAACCAAACCAATTCATTATTATTGCTGCACGTCCTGCCATGGGTAAAACTGCTTTTGCACTAAATCTTGCTGTTCATGCTGCATTATCTAGCGGTAAAAGTGTTGGATTATTCAACTTGGAAATGAACGCTGAACAATTAATGAACAGAATGTTTGCTGCTGAAGGAGCAATTGAAGCTAGAAAACTTGCAACTGGTCAATTAAATAATGATGACTGGAAAAAGTTAAATGAAGCAGCTAGTACATTAACTGATGCTCCAATTTATTTCGAAGATGCTACTAATATCACAATTAGTGAAATTAGAGCTAAATGTAGAAGACTTGCCGAACAACATAATTTAGGATTGGTAATAATCGACTACTTGCAATTAATCTCAGGTGGTTCTGGCTATGGTGCCAATAGACAACAAGAGGTATCTGATATTTCGAGAAGTCTTAAGACTATGGCAATGGAACTTGAAGTACCTGTTATTGCATTAGCACAATTATCTCGTCAAGTAGAATCAAGAGAAGACAAACGTCCAATGTTATCAGACTTAAGAGAGTCAGGTTCTATTGAACAAGATGCCGATATCGTAGCATTCTTATATAGAGATGATTATTATAATAAAAAGGGTGAACAAGAAGAAAGTAATGTATCACTATCTGAACTAATTGTTGCAAAACACAGAAATGGTGCTACTAAAAATATTAAATTAGTATTTGAACGCAATATTAGTAATTTCCGTAATTATGTTGATGATAAGACTCAAGAAGAAAATTAGGTGATTTTATGAAAGATAAAATAATTAGTTTTCTATTTACAGGAATTATGATTATTTTACTATTTTTTATAGGTATGGATACTAAGGAATTAGGTAATCCTACGGAAGCTTATCAAGTATATTTAAATGGTCAGAAGATAGGTTTAATATCTTCTAAGAAAAATCTACTTGATATGATAGATACGGAACAAACAATGATTAAAGAATCATATGGTGTAGAAAAAGTATATCCACCAAATGGTCTTAGTATAAATAAAGTTTATACTTATAATCATGATATAGTTTCTGAAGAAAAGATCTATAATGAAGTAAAAGAAAAAGAATCCTTCACAATCGAAGGATATACTGTAACTATTACTTATAATGATAATTCTTCATCTACTATATTAGATAAAGGTATAAAAGAATTAAAAATATATACATTAGATAAAGATATAATTAAAGAAGCTTTATATAATACTGCAATTGCATTTATTGGTGAAGAAGAACTAGAATCTTATGAATCTAAAACTCAAAGTGAAATTATAGATGAAGGTGAAAAGTTAACTTCAGTATATTATGCAGAAACTATAACTATTAAGAAAGATTATATTTCATCTGAAGAAAAGATATTTACTGATGTAGATGAGTTATCAATGTATCTTTTATATGGAACTAATGAAAAACAAAAGACAGTAAATGTTAAAGCAACAGATGATCTAGAAACAATCGCAGATAATAATAACTTAAATATCCTAGAATTATTAGTAGCTAATCCTACAATTACAAGAGATACTCTTTTAATCGAAGGACAAGAAATTAATATTGGACTTATTGATCCAGTAGTATCAGTTACTTATGGTAAACAAGTAGTTGAAACTGTAGATATCGCTTATAGTACTAAGTATGTTGATGATGATGGTAAATACGCTTCTTATAAGGAGACTACTACTAAGGGTCAAAATGGTAAAACAAAGATTACACAAAATATCGTATATAAAAATGGAGAAATTACATCTCTATTAATCGTTAATAAAGAAGTAATTACTCCAGTTGTTGATGAAGTAATCACTAGAGGTACTAAAGGTGTTAACTCTATGATTCATGATAATAGCCTAGGAACTGCTGATTTCTACTGGCCAACATCAACACCATTCGTTATTACATCAACGTTCAAGTGGCGTTGGGGTAAACACCATAATGGTATTGATATTTCATGTTCAGGTTTTGGTACTCCAATTTATTCTTCAACAGCAGGTACAGTCGTAGAAATAAATTCATCATGTCCATCACGTGGATACTATGGTTCATCATGTGGATCTGGATATGGTAACTTTATTAGAATTAAAGATACAAATGGAAATTTAATTTATTACGCACATACAACAAATGATATAAAAGTTAGAGTTGGTCAAACAGTAACACAAGGACAACATATTGGATATATGGGTAACTCCGGTTCTTCAACAGGAATTCACTTACATTGGCAAATTAATGCTCCTGATGGTACTGCTTTAGACCCATGTAAGGTGGCATTTAAATGTTAATAGAAATCTTAGCAAGTGGTTCTGAGGGAAACTCAGTATTTATACAAACTAAGAATAAAAAGGTGTTAATTGATACTGGAATGAATTATAAATATTTAAAAGAAAAACTTGAAGAGATAAATGTAGATCCGAGTGAAATTGATATTATACTTATTACTCATACTCATTCGGATCATACATCTGCTTTAAAAGTATTTTTAAATAAAAATCATCCATTATTATTTATTGATGAAGAAATGTTAAATGAATTAGAATTCGTTAAAGATTATGACAATATAGAATTCAGATTTAAAGATTTTGATTTCGAAGGAACTATCATTGAAATGTTCCATACATCCCATGATGCACCTGCATCGCGCGGTTATATAATTAAAGATGGTGAGGAATCATTTGTATATATAACTGATACCGGATATATTAATCAAAGATTATTTAATAAACTATATAATCATAATAAATATGTATTTGAAAGTAATCATGATGTTGAACTTCTTATGCATGGAAGATATCCACAATGGTTAAAAACAAGAATACTTTCAGATAAAGGACACTTATCAAATGCTCAAGCAGGTTTTTATTTATCTAAGATCATAGGCCCTGACACTAAGAAAATAGCACTTGCACATTTATCAAAAGAAAATAATGATCCTGAAGTTGCATTGAAAGATGTTAAGTCAATATTAAAAGAAAATGATATTAAATTTAATAATTTTGTTATAGCTAAACAAAGAGAGAGAATAGAATTATGATAAATATAATATGTGTAGGAAAACTTAAAGATAAATATTTAGTTCAAATGGCAGACGATTATTTAACTAGATTAACTAAATATCATAAAGTCGTAATAACTGAACTAAAAGACTCTAATATTAAAGCCGAAGGAGACTTAATACTAAAGTTACTTAATAATAAAGACTATATAGTTACTATGGAGATTGGTGGTAAGAATTTATCTTCAGTTGAACTTAGTGAACTCATTGATAAAACATTTATTAGTTATCCTAACATTACATTTATTATTGGCGGTTCTGATGGTATAGACGAAAGAGTATTAGAAAAATCTAATTTCAGATTATCCTTTGGAAGAAATACATATCCACATGGAGTATTCAGATGTCTTCTTTTAGAACAAATTTATAGATCATTTAAGATATTAAATAATGAAAGTTACCATAAATAGGTAACTTTTTTGTTTAAATAACTTTTCTTATTTTGATATAATATCTAAAGGTGATTGTATGATTGGTAATGAATGGGATAAAGTACTTTTAGATATTATGTCTTCAGATTATTTTAAAGATTTAATGGAAAGAATAGATGAAGAATATAAAACTAAAACTATATATCCAAGTAAAGAGAATTTATTTAAAGCACTTGTTAATACTGATTATAAAGATGTAAAAGTAGTAATTGTTGGTCAAGATCCTTATCATGGTGAAGGTGAAGCAATGGGGTTATCCTTTTCGGTAAATGATGGTATTAAATTACCTCCATCACTAAAAAACATTTATAAAGAGTTATATGAGGATTTAGGAGTAACTCGTTTATCTGGTGATTTAACTGATTGGACTAAACAAGGCGTATTACTTTTAAATTCTACATTAACTGTAGTTAAAGATTCACCAGCATCTCATGCAAAGTTAGGTTGGGATAAATTTACTGATGAAATTATAAAAAAAGTAAATGAAAAAGATACACCTGTAGTATTTATTTTATGGGGTAATTTTGCGAAAACAAAAAAAGAGTTAATAACTAACCCTAAGCATCTAATAATTGAATCTAATCATCCATCTCCATTTAGTGCAAGAAAAGGTTTCTTTGGAAGTAAACCATTTTCTAAAACTAATAATTTTTTAAAAAAGAGTGATATTGAAGAAATAAATTGGTAAAAAAAGTCATTGATTATTCATCAATGACTTTCATATCTTCATCAAATAATTCAACTGTTTCATATAATGGTTGAATTTTTATTTTGTTTACTTTAGCAATTAATTTTGGAACTATCTTTTTAGTATAGTTAATTAATAAATTATTATTTTTATTATAGAAAGATTTAGCAGCTGTAATCTTAGTATCAGATTCATCAAATTTTCTCAATATTTCTTTAAATTCTTTCTTTTCACTAAGTTTTTTATAATCATTATTAATTACTTTGATAGTATCAATCGCAGAATTAATTTTTGTATCTAATTCATAAGATGAAATACTACTTTTTTTAATTTTTTCTAATTCATTATAAAAATCTATTTCTTTTTTAGTAATTTTATTAACCATTGGTTTAGTTTTTAAAATTAATTGAAATCTCTCTTCTAACTCATCAATTATAACTTTTGATGATCCATCAATACGTGATTTATATGTTTTTAATTTTGTTAAATTATAAATATAAACACAAACAATTATAACTATTAATAAAGCTATAGTTGCAAAAATTATAAGAGTTGCATTCATTTTTATCACCTAGTATAATTATATCATGATGAATATCATAAAGGAAGATGAGAATAAATGAATATAAAAGTAGTGGTTGTAGGTGATCTAGAAACTAATTGTTATATTTTAGAAAAAGGTAATAGTGCTCTAATTATTGATCCAGGTGCTGAAGCTGAAAAAATCATTGCTAATGTTGATCCACAAAAGAAAGTATGTGGAATTCTAATTACTCATAGTCATCAAGATCATATAGGTGCAATTACTGAAGTATTTAATAGATTTGGATGCCAAATATATTCAATTAATAACTTAAAAGAAGGTATTAATAGAATAGAAAACTTTGAATTTGAAGTTATTCCTTGTCCAGGTCATTTAAATGATTTAGTAACATATTATTTTAAAGAATATAACATCATGTTTGATGGAGATTTTGTATTTAATGGAGGAATAGGAAGAACTGATATGGATGGTGCAAATGCTGTTGATATGAAGTTATCTATTCAAAATTTACTTCATTATCCAGAGAATACAGTTTTATATCCTGGACATGGTCCTCAGACTACAATTGGTGATGAAAAAAAGAATTTAATATATTTCACAAAGGTCCTATAGTACATTTTTTAATTACTATAGGGTTTTTTATGTTATAATTGTTTAAGAGGAGGATAGAAATGAAAAAGAGTAATAAAAATACTGTTTTAAAAGCAATAATTGCATTAATTGTTGTAGCTGTATTATTAACTTGGATAACTCCATCTGCTACTTTCAGTGAAGGTCAATTCTCAGCAGGTGATTTCGAAAGAGTTGGTATCTTTGATTTAAGTACTTATTCTTTAATGAGTTTTAGTTATTTCTCAAATGTATTTGCATTCTTATTTATTATTGCTGGATTTAGCATGTTCTTAAATAGATTAGATGCATTTAAGAAAATAGTTAAAAGTATTGCTTCTAAATTAAAAGGTAAAGAATTAGCATTCGTAATTGGTTCATTAGTATTCTATGGAGTACTTGCTAGTATTATTAAAGATTCATTCGTATTATTAGTATTTGCACCATTAACAATTGCTATTATGACTGAATTAAAACAATCAAAGATTAATACTTTTATTGCATCATTTGGTGGAATTTTACTAGGAACACTTGCTTCTACATATAATGGAACTGTTACTTCAATTCTTAAACAAACATTTACAAGTATTAAAGACTTTAATACTGAATTAATTGTTAGTGTTGCATTATTTGTAGTAGGTGGAGCACTTTTAGTAGTTCTAGCATTACAAGATTCAAAGAAGAAAAACTTTGAAGCAACTGAAAATATTTTAGAAAGTAAATCAACTTTAGCTGAAAAGGTTAAAGCTAAAAAAGTATCTACTTTACCATTAATTATTATTGGAGTTCTTGTTAGTGTAATCTCAGTACTTTCAATGATTGATTGGTCTGGTATGTTTGGAGTTAACATATTTAGTGATTTAGCTACTCAAATTACTGAATCAACAATTGGTGGTGTTACTGTATTTAAGTATTTATTTGGACAAACTTCAATTGCATTTGGAGAATGGACATTATACTTAATTAGTGGATTATTAGTAATTAATACATTAATCTTAGCTTTAATATATAGAGTTAAATTTGATGAAGTTATTGATTCATATTTAGATGGATTTAGAGCTTATGCTAAACCAATCTTTGCAGTATTCTTAATCTATGTTGTGTTTGAAACTAACTGGTTCTTCCCAACATTAGCTACTGTTTATAATTGGATTTTAAATACATTTGGTGATAATTCATTCACTTGGATTATTGTTTCAATGATTGGATCAATCTTTGCTTCATCATATGAATATTTAATTACTCCATTATCTGGATTCTTTACTACAGTTGGAACTAACTCACAAGATGTTGTAGCATTTGCTACTCAACTTGGAAGTGGATTAGTTGCATTCGTTGCACCAACTAGTATATTCCTAGCTCTTGGATTAACAATCTTAAATATTGATTACAAAAAATATTTAAAATTCATTTGGAAATTCTTTGCAGCAATGTTTGTTATTTCTATTTTAGTTTTAATTATTTTAGTATAATCATACAAAACTGGAAATTATTCCAGTTTTTTGTTTGACTTAATAATAAAGATATAATAAAATACATGTAGCAATGCAATGATTATGTCTTAGTAATTATATACTGAGCTTTTAGAGAATGGATATCACCGGCTGAAAGTATCCTAAGTGAATATATAATGAAATTTCAACATAGGAGTATTGATCGTAGATACGCGTTAAGTATATAAAGGTGATTATAAAGTCATGAAGTAGGATGGTACCACGAGTAAATTCGTTCCTATATTCATGGCTTTTTTTATTTTTAGAAAGGATGAATTGTATGAAAGAAAAAGGATTAGAAATTAAAAATCAATTATTAGAAGACATTAAGTCAGTTAATACACCTCAAGATATTGTTGAATTAAAGTCAAAATATATTGGTAAAACTGGTGTAGTAACAGGTTTAATGAAAAACATGAAGGACTATGCTCCTGAGGAAAGAAAAGAAATTGGACAAATTGTTAATGTAATTAAAACTGAAGTTAATGATATTATTTCTGCTAAAGAAAAAGAAATTAATGAATCTATTCTTAATGAAAAGTTAAATAAGGAAAAAATTGATATTACATTACCAAGTAAAAAGATTAAGAGAGGTTCTTTACATCCAATGACTAGAATAACTGAAGAATTCGAAGATCTATTCGTTTCTATGGGTTATACAGTATTTGAAGGACCAGAACTTGAAAGTGATGAAAATTGTTTCCAAAAATTAAATTTACCAAAAGGACATCCAGCTAGAGATGCTCAAGATACATTCTATCTTAAGGATGAAGTAGAAAACTTCTTACTTAGAAGTCAAACTTCAACTGCTCAAGTAAGAGCAATGGAGGCTAATCAAGATAAAGGACCTATTAGAATTGTTTGTCCAGGTAAAGTTTATAGAAGAGATGAAGATGCAACTCATTCTCATCAATTTATGCAAATCGAAGGATTAGTAATTGATAAAAATATTTCTATGGCAGACTTAAAAGGTACTTTAGAAGTAATGATGAAAAAAGTTTTAGGAGAAAAAACTCAAGTTAGATTTAGACCAAGTTACTTCCCATTTACTGAACCATCAGTAGAAGTAGATGTTACTTGCTTCAAATGTGGTGGTAAAGGATGCGCTTTATGTAAACAAACTGGATGGATTGAAGTTTTAGGTGCTGGTATGGTTCATCCTGATGTATTAACTATGAGTGGATATGATCCAAAAATATATCAAGGTTTTGCCTTTGGTACAGGGTTAGACCGTATGGCTATGTTTAAATATAATATTCCAGATATTAGAACAATATATGGAAATGATATAAGATTTATTGAACAATTTGATAGAAAGGATGAGGACTAATGTTATTAAGTAGAAAATTCGTATCTGATTATATCGATTTAGATGAAAATTTGACTATTACAGATATTGCGGAAGCAATGACTAATGTTGGTAACGAATATGATGATGCTTCGAATTTAATTAAATGTACTAATTTAGTTACTGGTGAAGTATTAGAATGCACAGATCATCCTGATAGTGACCACTTACATTGTTGTAAAGTTAATGTTGGTAGTGAAGTATTAGATATAGTATGTGGAGCTCCAAATGTAAGAAAAGGACTTAAAGTTATCGTTGCACTTCCTGGAGCTAAACTTCCAGGTGGAGAAATAAAAAGTGGAATGATCAGAGGACAAGCATCAAATGGAATGTTATGTTCAATCGCAGAATTAGGTTTAGATAATAAATTCCTAAAACCTGAAGATAAGGAAGGTATTCATGAACTTCCAGCTGATACTGAAGTTGGAATTGATGCAATCAAAGCTTTAGGTTATGACGATGAAGTTATTGATTTTGAATTAACTTCAAATCGTGGAGATCTTTTAAGCATCTTAGGTATGGCTTATGAGTTAGGAGCTATCTATGATAAGAAAGTTAAAGATATTGATTTAAAATATAATTCTAATAATGATGATGTTAATAAAGTATTTACTGTTGATGTTAAGACTGATGATTGTACATTATTCTTAGCTAAGAAAGCACTAAATGTAACTATCAAAGAAAGTCCTGATTTCATTAAAGAAAGACTTATTGCATCTGGAATTAGACCAATTAATAATGTTGTAGATATTTCAAACTATGTAATGCTTGAAACTGGTCAACCTCTACATTATTATGATGCAGATAGACTTGGAGATACTTTAATTGTAAGAAATGCTAATGAAGATGAACATTTAACTACATTAGATGGTATTGAAAGAGTATTGTCTACTGATGATATTGTAATTTCTGATAAGGAAAAATCTGTAGGACTTGCAGGTGTTATGGGTGGTTTATCAACTGAAGTTGAAGATGACACTAAAAACATTATTATTGAATCTGCAATCTTTGATTCTATTAAAATTAGAAAAACAAGTAAAAAGATTTTAAGATCTGAAGCTTCAAATAGATTTGAAAAAGGATTAGATCCAAAGAGAACATACATGGCAATGGAAAGAAGTTGTGCATTACTTGAAAAGTATGCAGATGCTGAAATCGTTGGTGGTATGGTTGAATATAATAATTCAGATGTTAAAGATGCAAATATTGATATAACAATTGATAAGATTAAGAGTGTCTTAGGAATTGAAATCTCTAAAGAAGATGTTATATCTATTTTCGAAAAACTTGCTTTTGAAGTTAAAGATAATGGAGATTCTTTAAATGTAACTGTTCCTTCAAGAAGAAGAGACATTAAAATTCAAGAAGATTTAATCGAAGAAGTAGGTAGAATCTATGGTATTGATTCAATCGAAGGAAGACTTCCTTTACTTGAAACAATCAGAGGATACTATGACAAAACTAAGAGACAAATTAAACATAAATTAGCAGACATGGGATTAAATGAAACTATGAGTTACACATTAATTCCTAATTCTGAAGTTCATAAATTTACTAAAGATGAATTTACTGATGTAACTTTAAATGACCCAATGAGTGAAGATAGAAATACTCTTAGATATAGCTTACTATATTCATTAAATGAAATTTATAAATATAATAAAGCTAGAAATAATTCTAATATTTCAATCTTTGAAATGGGTAAAGGATTCTACAAGAATAATGATGGTGTTTATACTGAAGAATTAAAACTAGGAGTTTTAATGTCAGGTGAATATGAATTAGACATTCAAAGAGAATCTGTAGACTTCTATCATATCAAAGGAATTATGGAAGAATTATTATACTTCTTAGGATATGAAGGAAGATATAGCTTATTAATTAATGATTATATTCCAGATGAATTACATCCTGGCATTAGTGCTGCTATTAATGTTAACGGAACTAACGTGGGTGTAATTGGTAAACTTCATCCTAATGTTTCTAAAGATAATGTTTATGTTATGGAAATTAACTTAACTAAATTATTATCATTTAGAACTGGTTCAATGAAATATAAAGATATTTCTAAATTCCCTGGAGTTTATAAAGATGTTGCATTTATCGTAGATAATAAAACTACATCATTAGAAATTGAAACTGCAATCAAAAAATCTGGTGGAAAATTATTAACAAATATTCAAATATTTGACCTTTATCCAAATGTTGAAGAAGGTAAAAAATCTATGGCTTATAAATTATATTTCCAAGATCCTTCAAGAACATTGTCAGATGAAGAAGTTATGGAAGTATTTAATAAGATCATCAGTGATGTTGAATCTAAATTAAATGCTAAAGTAAGAAATAGTTAATATAACGTAAAGTGTGAATTATTCACACTTTTTTTATTTTCTTTATTTATTTTGTCTATATAATTAAAATAGAAAGAGGTTGAATATATGAAATTGAAAAATATTATTTTTAGAAAAATTAATTTATTGTATTTTCTTATTTTATTCTTATTAGGTACTAGTACATTAGTAACATTATATTCTTATATTAATGCAAGAGAATCATTTGAATTTTTTTTAAGAGAATTACCTTCATTAATTGTAGAAACAGACAAGAATGTTACTAAAATAGAAGAAGCTTATACTCAAACTGAGATTAAAGCAGTAAAAGATTCTCCATATTATTTAATAATTGATGAAAACTTAAAAGGAAACGAATGTAAGGCTATTCCAATCCCAGATATTATTAACAAGGTTGGACAAACTTTAAATGTTCCTGATGATAGTACACCTAATTTTAGTTGTGATTTAGTTTCGACTACAACTGTATCTGGTGTAACTGATTTTATCTATGTAAGTAAAGATAAGTTCGAATCTTATGAAACTGATAAAAACTATTATTTAATTACAGTTAAAGATATTAAAACTTACAAAAAACTATTTAAAAAATATGATTTAAAATATACATTCCGTTTTATTGGATTTAATATATATGATCAAGAAATCGATGTTAATCGTGAATTCTATTCTTTAATATCTAAAGTATTAATGATACTTGCACTTATAGTTGTAATATTCATGAATACTAGGGGATATATATTAAGTAATACTAAGAAATCTAAATCTAAAAAGAAAGTGGAATCACCAACAAAGAATATTGTGATTACTACTTTAGTAGTTACAGTAGTTCCTTTAGTATTATCATATGTTTTTACAGAAACATTTTTATTAGGAATCATTGAATTATAATTAGGAAATTATGCTGAAGCATAATTTCTTTTTTATGCTATAATTTTTAAGGAGGAAAGTTATGAAAAAGGTAATTATTTTATTATTAAGTTTATTTATGCCAGTACTTGTTAATGCTGATGTATATAATTATGAAGATTTAACTATTAGTGTTGATGATTCAACATATACTGTATTTACTAGAGATAATCTAGATAATAATTCGATTCTTCAAGAATATAATATTGATAAAGATACTATCATAGAAGAAATGACTAAAAAGAAAATCTATATCGAAGGATATGATTTTGACAATTTAACAGCTAATTCTCAATTTGTAATAACAATTGATGATTCTAACACTGAAGGAAATCTTACTGATTATCCTGAATCAAGAATTAAAACTAAAACTAAATTCTTTAGAGAGGCTTCGAATGTAACAGATTCTGGTATTTATAAAAAGAACGGTTATGCTTTTGTATATAGAACATATAAAACTACACAAAACTTAAAAACTTATTATTTCTATGAATACTATACTGTTATTAATGGAAAAGATTATAATATCTATTTCTCAAAAACAGGAAGCGACTTTACTGAAGAAGAAAAGAATAGTTTTAAATCTATGATCGATACAATTAAGTTCAATACTAAAACAAGTTTATTTGATGGATCAGTTGCTTACAAATTAGGTTATTTTACTGGTATTTTAGTTGTAATAACAGCTATCATAGTGGTAGTTATTAAGTTTGCAAAACCTAAAAAGAAAAATTAGTGTAATAAAGCTCCTTAGGAGCTTTTTTTAGTTCTTAAAAGTATCTTTAAATGATATAATTATTAAGTGAAAAGAGTTGATAACATGGACATTTTAAAAGGATTAAATAAAGAACAACTAATGGCGGTTCAACATATAGATGGACCATGTTTAGTTATGGCAGGTGCAGGTTCTGGTAAAACAAGAGTTTTAACTACTAGAATTGTAAATTTAATAGAAAATGGAGTTAATGATTATAATATCTTAGCTATTACATTTACTAATAAAGCTGCCAAAGAAATGAAAGAACGTATTACTAATATGTATGGAGAAACAAGTGCATTCATAGGTACATTCCATGCATTTGGTTTAACAATATTAAGAAAGTATTATAACTATTGTAGTCTAGAAAAAAACTTTACTATCATAGATAGTGATGACTCATTGTCTATTATTAAGAAAATATTAAAATCTAAGAATTTAGATCCTAAAAAGTATAGTCCTTATACTATTAGAAATAAAATATCATTTATTAAGAATGAAGATTTAAGTGATGTTGAAATAGCAAGAACTATGAACACTCCACTTGATAAAGTATATATTGATATTTATAAATCTTATCAAAAGTTACTTAAAGAATCTAATGTTGTAGACTTTGATGATTTGCTTTTAAAACCAGTAAGATTATTTCAAGAAAATGAAGATATATTAGATATATATCAAGAAAGATTTAAATATATCTTAGTAGATGAGTATCAAGATACAAACCCAGTTCAATATAAGTTCTGTAAATTATTATCTTCAAAATATAGAAATATCTTTGTAGTAGGAGATATGAATCAAAGTATTTATGCATTTAGACAAGCAGATTATAAAAATATTGAATATTTTGAAAAAGATTATAAAGAATGTACAGTATATAAACTTGAAGAGAATT
>JAEEGL013857795.1_pt1 | contig 19648 bp, 18 predicted proteins | sample 9134231 | NCBI WGS metagenome assembly JAEEGL01 (sample SAMN16246548, study PRJNA631951) | gut metagenome | biome: gut microbiome; feature: rumen; material: fiber-attached | host: Bos | place: Iran: Karaj | collected 2018-10 | reverse complement strand
GGCTGGGAAAGCAAAAACTGAAAAAGAAGCAAAAGCTTTAATTGACGATGCAATTAATTCTGGAAAAGCATTTAATAAATTTAAAGATTTAGTTGTAAGACAAGGTGGAGATATTTCATATATAGAAGATACATCTAAATTTGAAAATGCAGAATTTATTGTGCCTGTTGTAGCTAAAAAAAGCGGAAATATTGTTAATATGAAAACAGAAGAAATAGGTAAAATAGCATGTTTCTTAGGAGCTGGAAGAGAAACAAAAGATGATAAAATAGATATGCAAGCAGGTATAGTTCTTAATAAAAAGATAAATGATAAAGTAAAAAAAGGTGAAACTCTTTGCTATATTCATACAAATGATAAAGATAAAGTTGATATTGCTGTAGAAAGAATGCAAAAAGCAATAACAATATTAAATTTAAATAAAATAGAATTTGAAACTATACTTAAAGTTATTAAGTAAAAAATATAGAATAAAAATGATAATAATAAATATATAAAAGCAAATATAAAATTTTATATAAACACTACACAAATAAATAATCTTATGCTATAATTAAACAGTTGATAAAGATGTGTTTTTAAAAATATAAACGTCTTAAAATTGAATTTAAAAGGAGGAATTAACATGTCAGGACATAGTAAATGGCATAATATCCAAGCTAAAAAAGGTAAAACAGATGCAGCAAGAGGAAAAATATTTACAAAATTAGGTAGAGAATTATTAATGGCTGTAAAACAAGGAGGACCAGATCCTGCAGGTAATTCTAAATTAAAAGATGTTATTGCAAAATGTAAAGCAAATAACATGCCAAATGATACAATAAATAATGCAATAAAAAGAGCAGCAGGTTCTGCTAATAATGAAAATTATGAAGAAATAACATATGAAGGTTATGGACCAAACGGAGTTGCAATAATAGTTAATGCATCTACTGATAATAAAAATAGAACAGCAGCAGATGTAAGACATGTATTTGATAAATTTGGAGGAAATCTTGGTACAACTGGATGTGTATCATATATGTTTGATAAAAAAGGAATAATAGTTATAGAAAAATCTTCAACAGATTTATCAGCAGATGATTTAATGCTTCTTGCTATAGATAATGGAGCTGATGATTTTGAACAAGAAGGAGACTATTATGAAATAAGCTGTGCTCCATCTGATTTTAGTTCGTTAAGAGAAGAATTAGAAAAAAATAATCTTCAATTTGTTGAAGCAGAAGTTAAATTAATTCCAAGTACATATGTAACACTAGATGAAAGTGGAGCAAGAAGAATGGGATTAATACTTGAAAAACTTGATGAATTAGATGATGTTATTGATGTATATCATAACTGGGAAGAACCTGAAGAAGAATAATAATAGAATATTAAAAGAATAGAATATAAATTTAATATTAATATAAAAAAGCATTGTAGTTAAAATACAATGCTTTTTATTTTCTTTTATATGTTTAAATATTGATATATTTTTTTATATATTTTTATACATTTATAATCTTCTTTGTATAATCTAAATTTGATTTTGAATCAAATCCATAAGCTAGAGTATATATATTTGTAGCTAAAATATCTTTTTCCATCATAGCTCTTAAATTCTTGTCATTACATGTATCCATAAATTTTTTAACCGATGTAACAACTTGTATTTTTTTATTTATAGAAGAAAGTCTTGATAATAAAATTTTTCCTTTAGAATTTACACCAAGAACTCTAATATATGGTATTGTCCTATATGATATATCTATATCTCTTTTAGTAATTCCAAGTAAAGCATATATAAGGATTCTTTGTATTCTAGTTCTTGTATATCTTTTTGATTTAATTTTTTCAATTAAATCTTCTAAATTATTACATACATCTGATGCTTGTTTAATTCTATTTTCTAATCCTTCAGATACATCAGGAAGATCTAAAATATCATCTGTACTCATTTTTCTTAATGTATAAAGTATTTCTTTTTCAAATACTTTAATATCAGAAATTAATTGTCCATATTTATGTTTGTTTTTTAAAATATCAAATGTTGATTTAGGAACAAAATTTTTAATTTCTTCTAAATTTATTTCATTATTATTATCATTATTATTGTTAAAAATCATATCTCTAATTGCAGTAGCACTTGCAAATTTAGCTTTAGTTTCTTTAGAATTATATTTAGTTCCAACTCTTTTAATAGTTAAAGGCTGTATATTTGTTTTTCCTTTTTTTATTGCCTTGATATATTCAATTCCTAATATATTATTTGGTTCAGAAAGAACATTTGCATATTTTCTAATATCATTTAAATACATAAGTAAAGCATTTTCTCTTGCTTTAGCATATGATATACCTGTTTGCAATTCATGATTTAGAATTGATCTATATTCTTTTGGTTCTTTTAATAATACATCAGCAAATTTTGATAATGTATCAACATCACCACATTCACTGCCAAAAGATAGAGTAGTAGGCATATTAAATGAACTTAATATTTTAACTGCACCTTCTGCAAAATTTTCAGCACTAGATACTGAATACACGGTTGGAAGTTCAATTACTAAATCAGCACCATTTTTTAAAGCCATTTCAGTCTTTGACCATTTATCAACTATAGATATTTCACCGTCTTTGAGAAAAATTTCCACCTAAAATACAAACTGTATAATCAGGATTTAACAGTTTTTTTGATTTTTTCATATGGTATAAATGACCATTATGAAATGGATTGTATTCACTTATTACTCCTAATATATGTGCCATACAAATTCTCCTAAAACATTGTAAAATATATAATATATTGATATAATATCATAAATTACATAAAAAGACAATAAAATGACAAAATTTAAATATAAATGAGGTGTTTTTAATGGATAAAGTAACAATTTACACAGATGGAGCATGTTCACGGAAATCCAGGTCCTGGTGGATGGGGCACAATTTTAATTTATAAAGATGTAAAAAAAGAAATAAGTGGTGGAGCAAAAGATACAACAAACAATATTATGGAAATAACTGCAGTTATAGAAGGACTTAAATCACTTAAAAGACCATGTGATGTAGATATATATAGTGATAGTGCATATGTTGTAAATGCATTTTTAGAAGGATGGATATATAACTGGCAAAAAAACAACTGGAAAACATCTAACAAACAACCAGTTAAAAACAAGGAATTGTGGGAAGAATTATATAATCTAACTAAAAAACATAAAGTTCAGTTTATAAAAGTAAAAGGACATAGCGATAATGAATTAAATAATAGATGTGATGAACTTGCAAGAGAAGAAACACAAAAAGTGCAAAATAGCTAAAGCCATATATTACAGACGTATTACATTATTATTACTTTTTAATTACATTGTTGAATGTAGTATGATTTTGAAATATAATGTAAATGTGAAATAGTAATATGGAGGGAATGTTAGCATGGAAACATTTGCAGAATATATTTTAGAAGAAAAAGATTTTGCAAAAAAAGTAGAAATTGCATATTATCTACACAAGAAAAAAGGCATATATTTTGATAATTCCGTTGTCTTTAAAACTGCTGTTGCAAAAATGTTTATAGATTCAATGGATATTGATGTTGATTGCAATTTAGTCACTACTGCTATGCTTTTATGTGGATGTAAAAAAATTAACAATTCACAAGATATAGAAAAAATTAAGTCTTATGCTAAAGAAGGTGCAAAATACTTACAAACTCTTGGATTTTCAAAAGAATTTTGTACAATATGTGAACAACAAAATAGATATAGCAACTCACTTCCAAGAACAAAAGAAGGAGATATTCTAGAACTTGCAGATAATTTTGGAGGTATGATGCTTGATAGGCCAGAAAGAACAGGTTTCCCGATTGATGAAGCATTAGTTATACTCGAACACAGAAACCTTAAAGGTTTAGAAAATCAATATTTATCAAAATTTAAAGAATTTATAAATATAGAAAAGGAGATTTATTAAAATGTCAGTAATGTATGGTGCCAGAGGATTTGATGATATATCTGATATGGCAAAAAAAGTAACTGAATATAGCGATGTTTCTGTATATAATGCATATGTATCTGAAAAGTTACCTGGATCAATTTCTAAAGTCATAGCAGCAAGAACTCAAAATAATATATTAGAAATGTAAATATAATTATATTAATTTAGGTAGAATTATTCTGCCTAAATTTTGTGTTTAAAAGGAGAATAAATAATGTACGAAGTATTTGCAGATTTACATGTACACATAGGAAGAAGTGAGAATAATAAACCAATAAAAATTACAGCAGCAAAATCTCTAAATTTTGCAAATATTGCTAAAGAATGCAGAGATAGAAAAGGAATAGATATTGTAGGAATTATAGACTGTGCATCACCATATGTTATAGAAGATATAGAAAATTTTTTAAAAAGTGGAGATGCTTATGAAATAAAAGATGGCGGAATTATATATAAAGATAAAGTTTGTATTATCTTAGGAAGTGAAATAGAGACATCTGAGAAAGGCTTAAATGGAAAATCAGGTGCTGCTCATAATCTTTGTTATTTTCCACATTTAAGTGATATAAAAGGATTCTCAAATGAAATGAGAAATCATATAAAAAATATTACTTTAAGTTCTCAAAGAGCTGATATTAGTGCATATGAGTTAATAGATATTGTTGAAAAATACAATGGAATTCTAATTCCTGCTCATTGTTTTACACCTCATAAAAGTTTCTATGGAAACTGTACTGATAGATTAGAAAAAATATTTAAAGAAAAATATAGCAAAGTATATGCTATAGAATTAGGTTTAAGCGCTGATACTTCTTTGGCAGATAATATCTCAGAACTTGAAAATAAATCTTTTATAACCGATTCTGATGCGCATTCATTACCTAAAATTGCAAGAGAATATAATAAAATATTAGTTGAAGATATTAGTTTTAAAGAATTACTAAAGGCAATAAAAAAAGAAGATGGAAGAAAGATTTTAGCAAATTATGGAATGGATCCAAAGCTTGGGAAATACCATAGAACATATTGTGAAGTGTGTGGCAAAAACATACCTGGTAATGCACCAGTAACTTTATGTGATACATGTGATAGTAAAAATATTACTATGGGAGTTTTTGACAGAATAGAAGTAATAAAAGATAAGAAAAAATCTATTAGTCCAAAATCAAGGCCACCATATGTTTATCAAATACCATTACAGTTTATACCAGGTCTTGGCGGTAAAACAATTGATAAATTATTAGATACTTTTGGAACAGAAATGAATATATTGCACAAACTTTCAAAAGATGATATTGAAGCAATAGCAGGATTAAAGGTAGCAAACAATATCTTTGCCTCAATAGAAGGAAAACTTAAAATTACAGAAGGCGGTGGAGGAGTATACGGAAAAGTTCAATCTTCTGATTAAGAATTAGTTATCAATTATTTTTTAATATAATTTTTTATACAAAGGAGAAATAATATGGAAGAAAATAAAAAGATTAAATTTAATTTAACCACAGTAATTATAATTTTTATAATTTTTATTGCAATAGTTGCTGGAATTGCAATATACTTTTTAACTAAAACAGATAATAACATAATTAATCCAGTCAATAGCAATAATAAAAATACTTTTAATATTTATGATTTTAAATATGAAGAAGGAGAATATAAATTAGACCTAGATGGTGATGGTACAAAAGAAGAAATAGAGCTAACTAAAAAAGGCGAAATTAAAATAAATGGTAAAAAAACAAACGCAAAATGTGAACAATTATTTATCTTGGATTTAAATGAAGATAATAATTTAGAAATCATTACTCGTATGATTTATGGTACTGTTGATCCTCAAACAAGTGAATATACTATATATAACTACTATAATAATACATTAATCCAAGCATCTAGTGAATCATTTACAGGAAATATTCCTGAAGAAGTAACAGTTGAAAATGATATTTTAAAATTTGATTATTATTTATATGAATCAAACAATGTATCTTATTCAGTTGAAATGCCATTAAATAATTTTATAACTAATCCACCTGAAATTGATAATAAAATTTCATATTCAGAAAATTTAAATGTTGTTGCATCATTAGATGAAGAAATAACCTCAAACTCAATGTGGTGTGCAACATTTCAATTAGTATGGAATGATATGATAAATAACGTAGTTAAACAAGATGTTGAATTTATAGATGGTGATGATTTAGAAGAAGCACAAACAGTTGCAGACTCATTAAACTTACAATCATTTAAAGAAGATCAGCTATCAGATGATGACTACTATAAAGTATATGATTTAAAGACTTTAGAATTAAAAGAAAAAATAGAAACTGCAATAAAAGAAAAATTTAATGAAACAAGCGATGTTTTAGATGATTTAGATTGGTCATCTGCTCCTAAAGATAATTCAGGATATAACGGAAAAGATACTAAGACATACATATTCTATACTATGCTAAAAAAGGTATTTAACTTTGAAAATGATTTTGAAGAATTAGAAGACAGTTCATTTGCAGGTAAATATGAAGATGTAAAATATTTCGGTATTAATAGCAATTCAAATTCCGATCTATATTCACAAGTTGAAGTTTTATACTATAATGATGTTGATGATTTTGCAGTAGTTTTAAAAACAAAAGAAGGTGAAGATGTAATACTTGCAAGAGGATTAAAAGGTAATACATTTTCTAAACAATATGATAATCTTAAATCAAAAGAAGAAAAATATGAAGGAAATAAAGAATTTACAGAAAATGATTATTTAAAAGTTCCAAATATCAATGTTCAAGCAAAGAAAAACTATGATAATTTATGTGATAAAAGATTTTTAGCATTAGATGGTGATGTATGTAATATAACTAAAGCAATACAAACTATTAATTTAGATATGAATAAATCAGGTGGAAAAATAAAAAGCGAAGCAGTGATTGAAATGACTAAAACAACTCTTGCTGTTGAACCAGAACCAGTAGAAAATAGATACTTTTATTTAACTGATACATTTACAATGTTCTTAAAAGAAAATGATAAAGACTTACCATATTATGCAGCATATATTGAAGATATATCATTATTCCAAGATATAGCACATAATTAATATATAATATATAAAATTTCTAATTAATATATTAAGATTAAAGGTGAACTAAAAAAGTTCACCTTTTTTATAACAATTTTTAATACTATTTTTAATACTATTTTAAATATTATTTTAAATATTATTTATAATTATAATTGTAATATTTTTTAATATATAATATAATGATTTTGTAAATTTAATATTTATATTTTTTAATATATATATTTAAAATAAAATGTTGTAGGGGGTTGTATTAATGAAAGCACTAATTAGCGTATCTGATAAGACAGGAATAGTTGAATTTGCAAAAGAATTAGAAGCATTAGGAATTGAAATAATATCAACAGGTGGAACATACAAAAAGTTAAAAGAAGAAGGAGTAAATGCTATTGAAATATCTGAACTTACAGGTTTTCCTGAATGTCTAGATGGAAGAGTAAAAACACTTCATCCAAAAGTTCATGCAGGAATTTTAGCAATGAGAAGCAACGAAAACCACATGAATCAATTAAAAGAATTAAATGTTGATACAATAGATTTTGTTGTTGTAAATCTATATCCATTTAAGCAAACAATATTAAAAGAAGGAGTAGAAAGAGCAGAAGCAGTTGAAAATATTGATATTGGTGGACCTACAATGTTAAGAAGTGCTGCTAAAAACTATCAAGATGTAACAGTAATTACAGATCCTGCTGATTATGAAAAAGTATTATTTGAACTTAAAACAGATGGAAAAGTATCTTTAGATACAAAATTCTATTTAATGCAAAAAGTATTTGAACATACATCAAGCTATGACACAATGATTTGTAAATATATAAAAGATCAAAGAAATGATCAAAGCTTACCAGAAGAGCTTACATTTACATATGAAAAAGTACAAGAAATGAGATATGGAGAAAATCCACATCAAATTGGTGCTTTATATAAAGAAATAGGAAAATGTGAAGGTTCTTTATGTATTGCAAAACAATTAAATGGTAAAGAACTATCATTTAACAATATAAATGATACAAATGGTGCTCTAGAATTACTTAAAGAATTTGACGAGCCAACAGTTGTAGCTTGTAAACATGGAAATCCTTGCGGTGTAGGAAGCGATGAAAAAGATATATATGTTGCATGGCAAAAGGCATTTGGAGCAGATAAAACATCTATATTTGGTGGAATAGTTGTATCAAATAGAGAAATAACAGAAAATATGGCAAAAGAGATGAAAGAAATATTCTTGGAAGTTATTGTTGCTCCATCATATGAAGAAAAAGCATTAGAATTATTAAAAGAAAAGCCAAATCTAAGAATTCTATTACTTCCTTCAATTACAGTAAAACAACCTGAAACTGCATATGATATTAAGAAAATAAATGGAGGAATTATACTTCAAACAATAGATTCAAAACTACTTGATAACTACGAAGTAGTAACCGATAGAAAACCAACAGATAAAGAATTAGAAGACATGTTATTTACATGGAAAATAGTAAAATATGTTAAATCAAATGGTATAGCACTTGGTAAAAATAAACAATCAATAGGAATTGGTCCTGGACAAGTAAATAGAATATGGGCAACTAAACAATCAATTGAACATGCAGAAGAATTGATAGGTGAGGGAGCAACAAAAGGTGCTGTTCTTGCATCAGATGCATTCTTCCCATTCTCAGATTGTGTAGAAGCAGCTCATAAAGCAGGAATAACAGCAATTATTCAACCAGGTGGAGCAAAAAAAGATCAAGATTCAATTGACAAATGTAATGAATATGGAATAGCAATGATCTTTACAGGTATGAGACATTTTAGACATTAATATTTAACTTTATCATAGAGCGTAAGTATTTTTATACTTACGTTCTTTTTTTGTTCTAAAAAAGACAAGTTGTGAATATATATATTTATGTACAATTAGTATATAAAGTGTTTAATTGTATACAAAGGCTTTAACTGTATACAAAGTCTTTAATTTTTTTAAAAATAAATAAATAGGAGGTAAGATATGAATTTTGAAGAAAAAAAGTTATTTAATAGTACTATCATACAAAATCTAGTATTAGAGAACAGGGAAAAACTTACTGTTACTGGAGTACTTGATGTACTTAGCTTTGATGACGAAATAGTTGTAATAGAAACTGATTTAGGATTACTAAATGTAAAAGGGGATAACTTAAGGATAAACAAATTAAGTATTGATACATCTGAAGTAATAGTAGAAGGTACAATTAATAATTTATCATATTCAGAAAAAACAAGTGATAAAAAAGGATCAACATTGCTTGGAAAAATATTTAAGTAAGCTGGTGATAACTTGGAGAATCAATTATATGTCTTTTTTGTATTTATTTTAACAGGTTTTCTAATAGGAATATTATTTGATATCTTTAGAATCATTCGTAAAACTTTTAAATCATCAGATATAGTTACATATATACAAGACTCTATATTTTGGATTTTAACAGGATTATTATTACTATTTTGTCTATTTAAGTTTAATAATGGAGAATTAAGATTATATATATTTATTGGGATTATATCTGGATTTTCTATATATATTCTTGTATTTAGTAAATTATTTATATCAATTAGTATGTTTGTAATTAAAGTAATTAAGAAAATTATTACTTACATAATTATAATTCCTTTAAAATATATTTCTAAAATTCTTAGGAAAACAATATTTAAGCCAATAACATTTTGTATTATTAATATAAGAAAAAGTATTTATAATATATTTATAAAAATAAAAAAGGTAAAAAAATTAAAAAAATTTACATTTAATAAAGAAATTTCTAATAAAAAGAAGGATTTTACATAATTATGTGGTAAAATAATATAGGGTAAATTGTTGATAAAAATTTTTTAATGGAGAAATACGTATGAAAAAAATGTTAAAGGGGAAAAAGATATATAAAATAATATTTTTTGTAGTTATACTTATATACTTAGTATATCTTTTTGTCGGCCAACAAAAAACTTTAAATTCATATAAGTCATCACAAGTATACTATTCTAAAAAATTAAATGAACAATTATCATATCATGAGTCTTTAGTTAAAACAAAAGAAAATATTAATTCAGTTGAATATATCGAAGAGGTTGCTAGAGAAAAACTTGATATGTATTTACCAAATGAAACAGTATATATTGATAAGAGTAGATAATATATAATTTATTTTAAACTTATATTTCATTTTATTTATCTACTTTTTATTCTATTTTTTTATTCTTAATTTAATTTCCAAAAACAAAAAAATAATAAAAATATATATAAAGATTAAAATTCAAAAAAATATTTAAAAAAAAATATATAAGAAAAATATATAAAATATATAAGAAAAAAAATATATAAAATATTTATATAATATTTAATAAAAATAAATAGGGGGGCAAATTTATGTCATATTCAGATTTATCACTTGCTGAGCTTAAAGAAAAAGCAAAAGAACAAGGTGTTAAAAATATTTCTAAACTTAAAAAGGATGAACTTATAGAGCTACTAAGTTCACAAGAAGAAGCATCTATAGATAATACAAAAGATGATTTAGATAACTCTAAAGATCAAGGATACAAATTAACAAACGAAGGTGATGAAATAACAGAAGGAATACTAGAAGTATTACCTGATGGATACGGTTTCTTAAGAGGAGACAATTATTTGCCAACTCCTAAAGATGTATATATATCACCAGTACAAATAAAAAGATTCAGATTAGATACTGGAGATATTATAAAAGGAATTAAAAGAATTCCAAAAGAAGGAGAAAAATTTCCAGCACTTATCTATGTAGGAGAAGTAAATGGTCAGCATCCTGAAAATGCAATGAAGAGAAAAAGATTTGATGATTTAACACCAATCTATCCAGATAAAAGATTAAAACTAGAAACTAATCCTCAAGAATATACAATGAGGCTTATGGATCTATTATCACCAATTGGAAAAGGGCAAAGAGGAATGATTGTTGCACCTCCAAAAGCTGGTAAAACAACAATTTTAAAAAAGATTGCAAATAGTATAACTGCAAACAACCCAGAAGTAGAGCTTATTGTTCTATTAATAGATGAAAGACCAGAAGAAGTAACTGATATGAAAAGATCAATTACTGGTACTGTAATTTATTCTACATTTGATGAGCTACCAGAACATCATGTAAAAGTTGCTGAAATGGTTTTAGAAAGAGCCAAAAGACTTACAGAACAAAAGAAAGATGTAGTTATATTGTTAGATAGCATTACAAGGTTAGCAAGAGCATATAACTTAGTTATTCCAACATCAGGTAGAACACTGTCAGGAGGTTTGGATCCTGCAGCACTTCACAAACCAAAAAGATTCTTTGGAGCTGCAAGAAACACAGAAGATGCCGGAAGTTTGACAATACTTGCAACAGCTTTAGTAGATACAGGAAGTAGAATGGATGATGTAATATTTGAAGAGTTTAAAGGTACAGGTAATATGGAAGTACACTTGGATAGAAAACTGTCTGAAAAACGTATTTTCCCAGCTATAGATATCAATAAATCAGGAACAAGAAAAGAAGAATTGCTTCTTTCTAAAGATGAATTAGATACTGTATTTTCTTTAAGAAAAGCAATGGCAAATATGTCTACACAAGATATGACAGAACAATTAATAGATCAAATAGTTACTACAAAATCAAATGAAGAATTTTTAGAAAGAATGAAATATTTCTTTAAGAATAATGAATAAAATAATAATCATAAAATAATAAAGAGAATAGCCTTAAAGTTATTCTCTTTTGACTTTTTATGTAATTTAAGATATAATATTAAACGTGCTTTGAGAAATCAAATTTATTGAATAAGGGGGCATCTTAAGTGAAAACAGCTTTATTGGTAACCTTCCTTGCAGTGGCTGTGGTGGCACTTGTCACATTTCTAATTGCAGGGAAAAAGCACAAAGGCAGCGAAGACGTTTTGTTCAATTTCAGTAACACAGAGTTTTTCAAACTTCAGGAGAAGAAAGAAAAACGCAAAAAATTGATACGAGTCATCGCTATCGTAATTTTTATTTTGGCATTAATTGGCCTAGCTACAGTTTATGCCTTTTATGCCTTAGTTTAATAGAAGAGTTCCCGGCTTTGTCCGGGTTCTTTTCTTTCTTTTGACAATTTACATAAAATATAATATAATCATTCTACTAAATTATAAAGGGAGTAGATGATATGGCAAAAATAATAGCAACAATTCTCCTGCTGATAATCATTGCGTGTACTATAGCAATAATACTCATCAGCAAAAACCGGAACAATTTTAAGAAAGATGAAACGTTTACTTTGTCCATAAGTGTGATACTTGGAATCATTGGACTGTCTGCGTTTTCATTTCTGACAAGTTGTATATTTATTTAGTAGGAAATTACCTGGCTTTGCCAGGTTTTTTTCTTATATAAAATAATATATTATAACCTACATATAATTGACATAACTACTATTTTATGGTAAACTACAATTGCACAAATTTTATGCTCAATAGGGAGGTTAGACTTTATGAGATTTAAAATTCCAACGCAAATACGGATTCCGGTAAAGATACCATTAAACTTTAAATTCCGGATTCCAGTTCCTAGCAGATTTGTAGAACCTGTAAAAATAAGCCATGAAGAATATTTAAGAACAGACTTCATTCCTCCAAAAATGAAAAAATTTATAACCGACATAAATGCTTCGTGTGCTGATGTACCTGACATTTATAGAGGAAGAGATAAAGAGGTTGAACAAGTTTTTAATTCTCTTCAGAAAACTGCTACGCCAAATGTTATCCTTCTTGGAGATCATGGTGTAGGAAAAAGTGCAATTGTACAATCAATTGTTCACAGAACTCTTCGTGGTGAATGTCCTGAAAAATTAAAGGATTACCATTACGTTATCTGGAACATTGAAAGGACAATGGCATTTGTATCATCCGAAAATCCAAGAACACAGGAATTAATTGCTGATGTATTTGAGTTTTTAACATCATACACTAATCTCGTAGTAGTTATTGACCAAATACATCTGATGGAAACATCAAAGCTATTAATTTACTATTTTGCTACATTGGTAAAACTCAGTAATGTAAAACTAATAGGTATGACTACAGAAGAAGACTTTTATGATTTCTTTCTTTATGATAAGAAAAATCTTTCACTAGTTGATATCATACCGGTTTTAGAGCCCAAAGCAAAGAAAATATATCCTATGACAATAGAGTATATTAAATGCTTAGAAAAAATTCATGAAATATCAATTTCAGAGGATATGGTAAATTACACAATTTCCGTATCATCTGCATTTGATTCAGAGCTCAGAAACCCTGGTCTTACATTAAATCTGATTGAAAAATCAATGATTACAGCAAAAGAAAAAGGACATAAAGAAGTATTAAAAGAGGATGTGAATTCTCATTTTAACTTCAATTATGAACTTTATAACTCAATGTCTCCTGAGGACAAAAAAAATATTGCGTACCATGAAGCAGGTCACTTTATTGTGACGAGAATGTCAGAAAACATAAGAAATTACAGGACGAAAGCAATTACAATAGTTCCATCCGATTATTTCTTAGGCGTTACTCTTTTCGAGTTAGAGATTGAAAAGCAGACCTCTTGTGATAAGGATTATTATCTTGATGTTATTGCATCAGATTTAGCAGGAAGAGTTGCAGAACTCATTTTGCAAAAAGAAGATAATACATCAAAATTAACAAGTGGAGCTTCATCAGACTTAAAGCATGCAACAGGAACTGCAAGAGCGATAATTACTGAATTTGGTATGATAGAGTCTTGTGGGCAGAATCGTACAGATTTTTGTAATTATGATTTTATGGACCTTTCTCTTCTTTCAGATGAAAGAAAGAAGGAGATTGACAGGCAGACCCAAAAGCTAATTGATGAGGCATTTAAAAGAGCAGAAGATATATTAAATGATAACATTGAACTTCTGCATTTAATTGCTAAATCATTGCTTGAAAACGAAGTACTTGATGAAAAAGACTTAGACAGACTTTGTAATCAAGGCAAGGAAGAAACATAAACAGCATAAACCTATTGAAATGGCTCACCAGATACTCTGGTGGGCTTTTCTTTGTAATATAATTGTAATATAATTGTAATCTATTTTTTAAAAAACTCTAAAAGTTCTGAAATATCAGTAATAATCAGCTTTTTTTGTCTTTTTTAATATCTTGAAAAAAACCATTTAAATTGTATAATTATATATTGTAGAGATGTAGAATGTAGAAAAATTTAATATTTTTGTATATACATACAACATTAATATTTTAGGAAAGGGAGTGTTTGTATAAAAAATATTAAATTAAAGTTACTTTTAATTGGAATATCATTGTTTATATTAATGACTATATCAGGTATTTTTGCTTTAAAAGAACAAGAAACAAATGGAGCAATACATACAAATGCAGTTGATATAAAGATTAATAATTATACAATAGATGAAAATGGTCAAGAAGTTGATTATGGCAATGAGCCTAAAATTGTAGTGCCTGGTGATGTAATTTCATTAATACCAAAAGTTTCAAACCAGGGTATGGATTGTTATTTAAGAATTAAAGTATTCTATATTGATGAAAATACAAACTTTGAAAATTATGTAACAAACTTTTTAGGTGATTTTACAAAGCAAGGTGATTATTACTATTATAACAAAACATTTAAATCTGGCGAAAATTTAAAAATATTTGATACAATAAAGATTCCAGATGATATAGATGATATATTTACCAATGGATACATTAAATTAACAATAACAGCAGAGGCAGTGCAAAGTAAAAACTTTAAACCTGATTATGAATTAGAAGATCCATGGAATGGTGTTGAACCAACTGAAACAACAAATGAAACATATGATATTGACAATAAAAATTCAAAAATATATGTAAAATATGAAGATAATACTGATACAAATATTAACATATCAAATGATTTCTTTGAAAAAGCAAGTAGTTTAGTACCTGGAGATGTAATAACAAGTACAATTGAGATAGACAACAAAGATAAGAATAACGCTAACTTTTTCTTACATTTTGATAAAAGTAATAACTCTCAAGAAGAAATAGAATTGTTAGATCAAATTACTTTGATAATTACAAGCAAAGATGGTAAAGAAATATATAACGGAAAATTATCTACAAACGATAAAATATTCCTAGGTAAGTACAACAAAGGTGATAAAGATAGCTTACAATTTAAAATAATTGTTCCAGCTGATTTAGACAATAAATATGAAAATATTAATCCAAAATTATCACTTGTTTTTTCAGCAGAATATGAAAAAAATAATCCAAAGACAGGAGATACAATATATTTAGCAACAGCAATATTTTTAATTTCATCAGTTTGTTTTATTGCAGTAATAGTTTTATACTGCAAAGAAAGAAAAAAGAATTCTGATGAAGAATAATAATCTAGTTATTAAATTTTTAAATTTATAAATTAAATATTACAAAAGAAAGGGGAAATTTTCTATGAAAAAGAAAAATTTAATCGCAGTAGCTATTATATTAGCTTTATTATTAGTAATAGGAGGAATGATTGCATACTTTACAGATACTGATACAAAAACAAACGTATTTACATTAGGTGATGTTGATATATCAATCAGTGAAACATTTGAACCAACAGACGCTCAAGGTTTACTACCTGGTGATTCAGTAAACAAAGCACCATCAATAAAAAATGATTCTACAACAACACCAGCATATGTATTTGCTGAAGTAATCGTACCATGTTATGATGCAGATCCAATAAGTAATCCAGCAGCAGCTGATACACCTTTATACACATTTACAGCAAATTCTGGATGGACATTAATCAATACACCAGCAGTTGGATCAGATAACACAATTACATATGTATATGCATATGGAACATCTTCAGCTATGACATCTTTAGCAGCTGGAGCAACAACATCAGCACCTGTATTTAACAGTGTTACAGTTGCACCAACTTTAACATCTGCAGAAGCTGATACAGCATCAGCAACACCAAATATTGTAGTTAACGCATATGGAATTCAAACAAAGAACTTAGGAGTAACAGCACCAGCTGATATATTTGCATTATTTACACCATCAACAGCAACTCCATAGTTTAATTTAAAGGGCTGATTATATGAATAAATTTTTAAGTGTCATCAAGGTATTAATAAATGCCTTGATGGCATTAGTCATAATAGTTGGAATTATATTTATACTCTTATATATCATTGGGATAGAACCATTTGTAATTGAATCAGGTTCAATGGAACCTACAATTCAAACCGGAAGTGTAAGCTTTATAAACAAACACACAAAATATTCTGAAATTAAAGAAAATGATGTAATAGCATTTAATTTAAATGCAGGTACAAAAGTTACACATAGGGTAATTAAAATTACAGATGAAGGTTTTGAAACAAAAGGAGATGCAAATGATAATTCTGATGGAATTACTACAACAAAGAATAATTTTATAGGTAAAAATATTTTTTCAATTCCTAAACTTGGATATGTAATAAAGTTAACACAAACACTTACAGGAAAAATAGTTTTAGTAACAATTATTGTAGTTATTCTTGTAATTGCATTCTTTTTGGGTGATAGTAAAAAGAGTAAACATATGAAAACAAATGAAAATGATAAAAATAAAATAGAAAATAATAAAGATAATAATAAAAGCGCCTAAGGTAATCAACCTTAGGTAAGGATATTAAAAAAGTGTCTTTACCTAAGTTTGATTTTTGCGCGTTAAAAAGAAACAAAAGAAGGGAGGGTATATTTAATGAAAAAGAGCAAACCACAATATAGAAGTAATACAATAAAACATTATCATTTGAGAAAATATAAAATATCATCAGTTTTATTATTTATTGCTTTTGTAATACTTATTTTTAATGTTAAAAATATCCTCGCATATTTCACATCAACAGATTCAATTGTAAACGAATTTACCCTTCAATCAGGGTATACAGTAATATTTAATGCAAATGGTGGAACAGGATCAATGAGTGATCAACCAATTAATCCTGGTACATCAGTAAATTTAAATACAAATACATTTACTAATGTTGGTTTTACATTTGGTGGATGGAATACTTTACCTAATGGAACAGGTGATCATTATGAAGACAGAGAATTAATTACTAGCCCAATTACAACTAATTCAACTGTTACTTTATATGCTCAATGGATATCAGATGGATCAGTTGCAAGAATAGAAAATACTGCTTACCCAACATTACAAGCAGCAATTGATGCAGTTGCTACAAATGGCAACACTGCAACTACAATTTATTTATTAAAAGATATAGAAGAAGAAGTACAAGTACAAGCAAATAAAAACATTATTTTAGATTTACAAAGCCATACAATTATAAACGATCAAACACCTTCTGGTCCAAAAACTTATCCAGTAATAGATAATTTTGGAACACTTACTATAACAAACGGAAAAATATCTTCTAATTCATCAAAAGATGGTGTTGTAAATAATGAATTTGGTGGAATAATGTATATTACTAATAATGCAATAATAGAAATGACAGCAACAAACGGTAAGCAAGCTTTATATAACCTTGGAACTGCAACAATTTCAGGTAATGCATATTTAAGTACAGCAGGTAATCAAAGAGCAGCTGTGCAAAATGTTTACAAAGATAGAGTAAATAATCAAGTAGTTGAAGCCACATTGTATGTGTACGGTGGAACCATTGTTGCGCCTAAATATATCGCTTTACAAAATGATTCAACTCTAACAATTGGTACAGAAGATGGAGATCCAGATATAACAACACCTGTAATTCAAGGAGGAACATATGGCATGCAAACATCTGTTGATTATGATTTCTTTAATGGAATTATAAAAGGAAAAACAGATGCAATTACAGGTAATGGTAACGTTAATAATACAGAAACAAATTACAATCTTGCTACTTCTGGAGAAGTAATTGATGGTGAAACATATAAAACTGCATATTTAGCTCATACTGTTACTGTTACATTCCATTCAAATGGAGCAAGCTATATTTCTGAAGCAACAAGAAATGTTGAAGTAGGAGCTATGCTTGGGCCATTACCAACAGCCAAAAAAAGAGGATATGTTTCAATTGATTGGGTAGATTCAAATAATGTATCATATAATGCAAACTCAGTAATTACAGGAGATATAGATTTATATGCACAATGGGCTGAAGCAGAAGCAGAAATTGGTGAAACACCTTACTTAACAATAAGTGAAGCAATGACTGCTGCTCAAAGAACAAATAATCAAACCACAGTAACTCTTCTTAAAGATTCTTCAGTATCTGCTACTATAAATATATCAGGATCAAAAAATGTAATATTAGACCTTAACAATCATACATTAAGTTATACAGGTGGTATTAATGTTAATGTAATTAAAAATAAAGGTACTTTAACAATACAAAATGGAACTATAACATCTAATGGAACAAGTGGTGCTGTTGATAATGAAAATAAAGGAAAATTATATGTTGTAGATTGCCAAATTACAGCAACTGGCTCAAGACAAGCAATATATAATAAAGATTCAGGATCAATAACTACAATATCTGGATCATCATATTTAAGTTCAACATCAAGTGAAAGAGCAACAGTTCATAATCTAAATTCAGGAACTGTAATAATTGAAAGTGGTACAATTGTTTCAACAAACTATAACGCAGTTTATAATGAAAATGGAACATTAACAATTGGTGTAGAAGGTGGAGGAGTAAGTACAACATCACCTGACATTACAACTCAAGCAATAAATTACTATGGTATACTAAATAATACATCAGGTTGTACGCTTAACTTCTATGATGGAATTATAAAAGGAAAAGCTGCAGCAATTAGTGGAACAGTAACAAATACAGAATCTGGATATGAAAAAACAGAAACTCTAGATAATGGATATTACAGTGCTATCTTAACAGCAATATAAATAATAGAATGAGGTAAAAACATGTCAACCTTTTATACAATTGCATATATAGTAGGGATTATGTTTCTATTTATTTCAATAGTATTATACATAAACAGGAAAAAAATAATAGGTAAAGCTGGAGAATTTTGGACTAAGCAAGAACTTGATAAATTAGATCAAAAAAAATATATGGTTATTAATGATATAACACTAAAATCAAATGATCATACACATCAAATAGATCATGTTGTTGTATCAAGATATGGTATATTTGTTATTGAAACTAAACAAATTAATGGATACATCAAAGGCTCAGAATATGATAAAAAGTGGATTGTAAACAATAAATATCATATATATAATCCAATACATCAAAACTATGGTCATGTTAAATGTTTAGAAGAAGTATTGAATTTACCAAACAATTACTTTATTCCTATAGTATGTATTACAAGTACAGCTAAGTTTAATATTAAAGCTAAAAGTCATGTTATAGATGTAACTAAGCTTAATAGTGTAATAGAATCATGCACAAAAGAAATAATTAATGATTATCCACTTATATATACTCAAATTTTATCATTAAAAATAACAGATAAAGAAGTTTTAAAGGAACATATAGAATATGCAAAAAATATAAAGGAAGAAAAAGAATTAGAAAATAATTCATACAAATGTCCTTTATGTGG
>JAEEGL012645204.1_pt1 | contig 19648 bp, 18 predicted proteins | sample 9134231 | NCBI WGS metagenome assembly JAEEGL01 (sample SAMN16246548, study PRJNA631951) | gut metagenome | biome: gut microbiome; feature: rumen; material: fiber-attached | host: Bos | place: Iran: Karaj | collected 2018-10 | reverse complement strand
CTCGCAGACGGCCACGAGGTGGAGGCCGCGGGCGTTCTCCATGCGCATCAGGAGTTTGGTGATGCTGATGGTTGCGGGCACGTAGCGGATGATGCCTTTGGGACGCTGACCCAGCAGTTCGTCGCGGTTTTTGGCGGTGACCTTGGTGTTGGTCACCTTGAGCTCGGACATACGCTCGGAGTACTCCTGCTCGCGCTGTCGCTCCTCGCTGTCGCGCTGTGTGATGGGCTTCAGCAGTTTGTCGGCCAGGCGCACCATGAAGCTCTTGCCGCTTGCCTGAGGAGCCTCGAGACTCACCTGGAAGGAGGGCGAGTGGAGGCGACCGTCGAGGTAGCGAGCGCGGAGACGGGAGCCCAGCGTCCCCAGTAGAGGCAGTTGGCACATGATGTCGGCCACGACGAAATCCTCTGGTGCCTGGCGGGCGAGCTGTCTCCTGAGCGGAGGGAGGGGCGGCAGGCTGTCGTCGCCCTTCAGGACCCCTTGGAGGTCCGCCATCTCGTCGTCGTCGTTCTCGTCGTTGGACAGAGTCTGCAGCACCTCCTCGAGCTGGCGGGGAACGCCCTTGCTGCGGGGAGCCTGACAGGCGGAGTGGATGAGTGCCCGCATCTCCTCCTCGGGCAGGCCGCAACGGGGCAGCACCTCCAGGAGCGTGCGCTCGTTGAAGTCGGTGATGTACCTCATCTCGTAGGCCAGCGCGTGGAGGCGGGTGTTGCGTTCCCCTTGGGCGGGGATGCCGCCTGTGGCCTCGAGCCAGGCCTGCGCTATCTCCTTTAGCCCCATGCCGCGATAGGAACTCTGCAGCGCTGCAGGTGCGGGAGCGGAGGACGGGTTTTCCCCTTGGGGGGAGGATGCCGGTGCCTCACTGGAGGCGACCGGAGCGGCGTTGTCGGAGGCGAGAGGGGCAGTGGCTGAGCCGTCGTACTTCACCTCGCCCTCCTCGGAGAAGAGGCGGCCGTCGAGATAGTAGATGAAGTCGGCCGGCACGAGGTAGCTAGCCCTTGCCCAATCCTTGCAGGCGGCGTCGTGCTCCACGCCGATTTGGTTGGCCAGCCACTGCTGGCACTGGTCGATGCTGGAGAACTCCTTGCGGCAGCGGCAGACGAGCCGGAGGCCGTGCTGGCTGGGGGTCTTGTGTGCGAGGAGGATTCCCAGCTCCTCGCGTCGGGCGATGATGGAGCACCACAGCTTGTAGGGATTTTCGACGCCGTCGACGTCGAGCATGTAGAGACCGCTGGGTTCGGCCTGATCGTTCTTGCGGGCGGCGGGGAAGAAAGCCTGCCAAGTGACCACAGGGAGCCGTTTTTTCAGCACCTGCTGTTGCTGGTGGTCGGCCTCGGAGGCCACCATCGAGCAGATGGTGGCCAGTTCGGGCGCGTGGGTCAGTTGGTCGAAGCGTTCCTGGGTGAGGAGTTCGCCCTTTTGCGAACGCACACTCTTGAACACGCTGATTTTCATGCTGCCTCCTCCATCTCTATCAGTTCGCACACGGTGCACACCTGCAGCATTTCCCTCAGCAACTGCTTCCTGAGTTCTTCCTCTTCGAGTGCGAAGCGGAAAGTCAGCGTGAAGGTGCCGTCGGGGCGACGCACGAGGCGGGAGTGGTCGGTGCGCATCACCTCGCGGCTGCGGGGCCCCCTAGGCGAAGCCTGCTGGAAGAAGAGGCGACGCTCGGTGGTGTCGACGACGAGGCGGCCGTGCAGCGACTGCATATTGAAGTTCTTCTGGCTTTTCAGGAAAGCCGTCATGTGGGTCAGACGGGTGTAGGAATAAAAACTGTTTTTCATAGATACAATCTCTTTTTGTGTGTTTTGTGAATGAATTTTTGTTTGTTTTATGGTTATTTTGCGCAAAATAATTATCGATGGTTGTTGTTGTGGGTGCCTGGGGGTGGTGGTCACCCCAGGCGGAAGTGCCACCGTTGGCGGTAGGCGGGGTCGATCTGGAGGAGGTCGCGGTGGCGTTTGAGCAGTTTGGACACGGCCACTTGAGAGAGATTAAGCATCTCGGCCACATCGGCCTGGCGGGTGTCGGGCACCTCCATCATGGCTGCTGCCACGAGGCTGCGTGCGTCGACGAGCCCGCGACGGCGGCATCCGCCGCGCAGCTCTTCGGGGCTTAGCCCCATTTTTGCCGACAGGCGTTCCATCAGCTTGGACAGACGGTTTATGTTGTGTTGGTTCATCATGGCGGAGTGGTTTTTCTTGTTCAACTCGGAGGCAAAAGTACGTCCTTTTTGATGCTCCGCAATGGACGCAAGGCAACTTGAGTCTGTTGTATAACTAACTTTTCGGGGAGGGGAAGCAGAAAGGGGTGTCCCTCAGGAATGAACACCCCTGGACGATGCAATGGACGTAATGGACGCTTGTGGACGTTTAGCCGACTTCACGTCCGCAAACCTTTCTAGCGGAGCGTATGATCTGGGCGATTAGGCCGGTTTGCAGGTCGCAGATCTCCGCGTTCTTGTATATGTTGGTGTTTTTCAGATTCTTGATGTCCTTGCCGCCGGGGAGACAGAAGACCTGCTCCGCCAGATCGTAGTCGGAGTCGAGGTATTGGATTGTGAAGGAGCGGCAGATGTATTTAGACCGCAGGGGGATCTTGCGGTACAGCGGGGGGCGCTCGTCTGACGGCCCTTTCATTGCCGCGAGCCATTCGTCGTTGCTGACGTCGCCCTCGAAGAAGCCCACCGTCTTCACCCTGTTGTAGTGCCATTCGGCCTCCTTGAACCCTTGGAGGATGAGGAGGAGCTCCTTGTCGGAGGCATCGACCGAGAAGTGGCGGCGGCCGAAGGTTCTGCCGTATTCGCGCGCTGCCGCCTCTTGTTCCGCGCGATTGCGGGCAGCCTGCTGGGTCTCTTCCACCTCGCGTTCGAAGAGCTTGTGTTTCACGCCATCGAGGCGCATGAGATTTCTCCGCTGGCACACCTCGTACCACAGGGAGAGTGTGAGGAAGAAGACCTGGGTCCCCTTTAGGCCGGTGCATGCCGTGAAATCGTCGTTGTCGTAGAACATGCCCACGAAGAGGTTGAATGTCGGCTCCACCAGATCCCCGTAGGAGGGGTCATTGGGGTGGAGCACCTTGACCTTGGGGAACTTTCTGACGGTGCCGGGATTGGAAGCCACCTCGTTGGGCCAGTCGCCGGCGATCATCACCAGGAGGCGGCAGAGTGAGTCGTGCTGTTCCCGGGGGGAGGACCTTCCCAATGCATACTTTGCCAAAAGGATGTAATATCGTGTTGCCTCGTAGCGCTGGTGCTCGAGGGGGTTGACGGGGGCCTCGTTGCCGAAGTGGCTGAAAGACTGAGGCATTCTTGTGTGTTTTTCTAACTCGCTCTTGCTCATTGTTTTATCTGTTTTGATAGTGTTAAAAATAGAGCGCAAGGCCCTGATAAACCTTGCACTTAGTGTGTTTTCTGCTGTGTTATTATCGAAGGCAAAGATACATATTTTTTCGGTCCGGACAAACAAAATTTTTCCACATGCAACCCAAGGGTGTCAGAGTCAAAATGTTGTCCGTTAAATTTTTTTTTGACGGGGGAAGGGGGGGGGAGGGGAGTGGAAAGTGGAAAACGGAAAGTGGAAAGTGGAAAATTGAAAATTGAAAATTGAAAGGTGAAAATTGAAATGGGGACGGGGCAGGCGGAGGGGGAGTTAAGCCGAAAGTGGAAAGTGGAAAACGGAAAGTGGAAAGTGGAAAGTGGAAAACGGAAAGTGGAAAGTGGAAAATTGAAAATTGAAAATTGAAAATTGAAAGTGGAGATAGATGGGATAGAGGGATAGAGTTAGGATAGGGGAGGGATAGATAATAGTTGGTTTGTTGGGGTCTCGCGCTGACTTCGTCCACACTCTTTTATCTCGGCATGGTTAAAGTGAACATGACTCCGTGTTCGACTTCCGGAGCTCGTTGAATCTATTTTGCTGAGGGATTGATAGATGGAAGGGAGAGGGGTTGGGGTTGGGAAATGGACAAACATTGGAAATGACGGGTGACGGGTGACGCATGCGTGACATGTGGGCGGAATTGATTTCTAATTTCTAAATGCTGATTTCTAAGTGGCTAACGGGTGAATAGGGGATTGTGAATGGTTTGACTTTAGCTTATGCGTCATGCGTCACCCCGTCATTTTCGTTTGCAAAGCGTCTTTAGAAAAACTGATAAGTAATATATATAATAATATAATATAATAATAATATATACCTTAATTATAAATTGCATTTTTGGGTGCGGAAAATGGACAAACATTGAAAATGACGGGTGACGCATGACGCATAGGGATAGTTTATAGATAATAGTGATTAGTTTTGAGTTTTAAGTGATTAGTGAATGGTGAATGGGGAATCTTTGGTAGGAGTGAGAGGGAGTGAGAGGAAGTGAAATGGAGTGAAAGGACAAATGCTTTATCGTTGAATTGTTGTGGTGGTGAATGGTGAATGGATTGGTGTTTGGTTTGACTTCGGATGATGCGTCATGCGTCATGCGTCACCCGTCATTTTCATTAGTGAATGGTGATATCAACCTTAACCATAACGTTTTTCGCTAATTTAATTTTATTCAGCGGTGCTGACTCGCTATATCTAACTTTATTCAGCGGTGCTCGCGACCTTTGGTTCAAGGCCTGCAAGCAGGCAGAACGTTAACGTTTTAGTGAGTGGTGATTCGTGAATAGTGAATGGTGATTGGTGGCTCGTGATCGGGAATCTCAATCAGAACTAAAAGAACTAATATTCAAAGCGACGGTGTATCTTCCCGAATGAATAATTCTTATACAAGTTATGAGAATGGAAAAAGTTGTAAAAATGTGGGTTGAAAAATGGAAAAAGTTGTAAAAATGAGGGTGAAAAAATGGAAAAAGTTGTGAAAATGGGATCTGTTAATTGCGATTTGGTGTCAAAATGGGTGGTGCGATAAATGCGATTTGGTGTCAAAAATGGTAGTTCGTTAAATGCGATTTGGTGCAAAAAGCGACGGTGTGACTTTCCGAATGGATTGAAAATTAGATGGGTATGTTTCCGAATGAGTTGTGATATATTCCGTCGCGTCGGAAATTATGCGATTTGCATTATGCGTTTTTCATAATTTATTTTGCATAATGGGGGAAACGGATGCCAATGCATTGACAATCATGCGGTAGGGACTCGAATTTGGAAGGTGGTTGTGCCGTTGTTGCCGGCACAATTGTGTAAAATAACGCAATCTGTAGGGGGCGATTTTTGTAAAATAACGCAATCTGGAGGGGCTGATATTTGTAAAATAACGCAGTGGATCTAATTTTTTTACGTGTCTTTGCATCGCAAATATCAGTGATTGGTGAATGGTGATTGGTGATATCAACCTTAACCATAACGCTAACCTTAACGTTTGTGTGAGTGGTGATTGGTGAATGGTGATTGGTGGTTCGTGATCGGGAATCTCAATCAGAACTAAAAGAACTGATATTTAGTGAATAGAGATAGGATTGGTCATTGGTCAATGGTCACTTTCCAATGTTTTGTACTTTAATTGGTAGTTGGTCGTTGGTCTTTTCCAATGTTTTGCACTTCGATTAGTGATTGGTGAATAGTGAATTGTGAATGGTGGTTAGTGATTCGTGATTCGTTATTTTTTGGTGTTATATAAATTAATGACTATCATATTAAAAAAAATATGTATATTTGCAGTCGATAACGATAAATAGATATAGATATGCAATAAACAATAGAATAAACTGATAGACATAATACAATAGCGATTCGTGCTATTCTTGACTACCAAATTTCCACATTGTCCTATGTAAAGGGACACACCAAAGCAAGAATAGTCATTGGAGCGCCGTTCATCGGCGTGGAATGACTTGGTTTGCTTTGGAGGGTGTGGAAACCCTGGTAGTCAGACAGAGAAACGTTCCACGCTATTCTTTTGCAACCCACGCCCGATGAAAAGCTTTGGAAAATACCATTATACTGACGACCGTCAGTTTGTTGCCGACCTCATGGCTGGCAACGAGAGGGCTGTTGAATGTCTGCTATACGACCGCTTCCGTAACCTAATCCGTTTCAATGCCATGAAGGCGGCTCCCAACATTCCTGTGGACGACCTCATCCAGGAATTATACCTGTATCTTTCTGCCGACAGTTGGGACCGACTGAAAAAATACGACCCCACACTTCCGTTCGACCGCTGGTTCTCAGTGGTTTCCTATCGATTCTTCAAAGATTTTTCACATTCAATGATAGATTCTCGCCGCCAGATCCCTATTACCTATATAGACGACCAAAAACTGCTCAACGCAGGTACAGCGACGATGAATACCATCATGATGGACATAAAACAAGGATTGAACGAACTGGAACCGCCACGAGACCGCGAGGTGCTGACAGCACTGCTCTTGAATGACGAGGAGCCGCAGGAGGTGGCAGAACGGTTCAGTGTCACCGTGGACAACCTGTACAACATCAAGCGGAGAGCTTTGGCCAAACTGATAAAGAAACATTTGATTGATTATTGTAATTAAGGAGTTTGCTCCACAAGGTCGCAGGCCTGCGGAGCAGGCAGGAGTAGACAGGAGATGAGAAAAATGATAGAACAGGGACAACATATTAGTGATGAGATGATAGCCCGCTACCTTAGCGGGAAAGCGACCTCGGAAGAAGAGGCTGCCGTGCTCGACTATCTCGCCGAGAGCGACGAGCATCTTGACGACCTTCTTGCGATGTCGGCCGCCATCGAAGATCACGAGGCATCTAGCCGACAAGACCACAAAACCACCAAGACGCGTCCTCTTTGGCCCATCCTTTCTGCTGTAGCCAGCGTGGCATTGCTCCTGATTGTCGGCCTCTCCCTGTGGCACTACAGTCAATCCGGCAGTTCCATCGCTATCGACTCCGCACCCGCCTACGCCACCCAGGACACCCTTGTAGAACCAAGCATGGAGGACAGCCTATGAGAAAACATGTACATGGAATATGGGTCTTCTGTGCCTGCCTACTTCTTTGCTCCAACCTCATACCTCTTAACTGTGCGCATGCGCAAGTGGTACCCGACAGCTACCGTCAGCAGAGGCAACGAGAGTTCCAGGATTTCAAAGATTCCATCCACGATGACTTCGTGCGCTACCTCGAACACCTATGGACAGAATATCAGCTCTTCTCCGGCGAGCCCTCACCCCGCAGCATCAAGCCCGTTGAGCAGCCCCATCTTGACACCCTGGAAACGGACGACACCCTCAAGGTCGACACACAGATACCCTACGGACGGCTGACCGACATTCAAGAGGTGAGTTCGGCCGCGTTCCTACCGCCTGCCGGCATCGCCACCCTTCAGAAACGCAATTTCACTGTGCAATTCTATGGTAGAGAGCTGACCATAGCCCTTCCCGACAAGGTGGCCCGAGAGAAACTTTCCGGCATCCGCGAACGTCATGTGGCCCGCTTCTGGAAGAAGCTCGTGGAGAACAATGCCGACCAGTGTGTGGCAGCCCTCGACCAGCAGCGCCGCAACCTCTACCTTGGTGACTGGGGCCTCTTCGACCTCATCCGTCATTTCTCCGCAGCCGTCTTCACCGACCACCCCGACGAGCAGGCGGTCTTCTCCGTCTTCCTCCTTGGAACCATGCACTATGACGCCCGTGTGGGACGCATGGACGACCGTCTCGTGATGCTCGTTAATACCGGCAACCGTCTCTATGATATTCCATACGTGCAGATAGACTCGGTTCGTTACTATGCCTTCGGTAATATGCCTGAAAAAGGACGGCTTCACACTTATGATCGTCAGATGGCAAGTGCCAACCGTCCCATCGATATGCACCTTGCCTACTCGCCGCGTCTCGGTGGCGAATTGTCGCAGAAGACCTATAGCTACACGTTTTTTGGTCGCAAGGTGAGTTTCCGGACCAACCAGCCCCTGATGGATTTCTATGCCCGCTATCCACAGACAGAACTCACAGTTTATGCCAATGCCGCTATGGAGGAGGCTTTTGCCGCTGCCGTCGAGCGTGAGATGCGTCCTTTCGTCGAAGGGAAGAGTTCGGTGGGTGCATTGAACACTCTGCTTGAATTTATGCAGCAAGGCTTCAAATATCAGACAGACCGCAAACAGTTCGGCCGGGAGAAGAACTTCTTCTGCGAGGAGAACTTCTACTACCCCACCAACGACTGTGAAGACCGTGCAGTCCTCTTTGCCCGCATAGTGAAGGTGCTGTTGGGGTATGATGTGGTGCTGTTGGAATACGACGACCATGTGTCCACTGCCGTCCATATCCCTGGAAGGAAGATTCGCGGCCAGCATCTGGACATCAGAGGGAAGCGCTACGTGGTTTGCGACCCCACCTGCCTGGGTGCCGCCGTAGGAGAGCTCAGCAGGAAATATCGTAACAAGAAAGCGAATATAGTATCAGTAAAATAATAGATAGATAGTAGATTGCGATGAAAAAAGACGAGTTTACATTTTGGGATTATTTGCATGGATTGTTTTGGGCAGTCCTGATTGCCATACTTGTTGTTCCTATGTATGCAGCCATTTCTAACCCACCGTCACGATCCTTAACAACATGGCTCTTGATAGCCTATATTGCTCTGGATATTATCTTAACAATATTGTATCTTTTTTTTACCATTCCAACCGATAAGCGTATCATACGCGCGCTAAACAAGATGGGATATAAGTGCCACATGGACGAAGGACAAATAGTTTTCCAACGGAAAAGATATAATTGGTCTATTTTTACAAATGCTACAACGAAAAGATATCGTCGAGTGGCATTTGTCATCAGTTTCACTGATGAGCGATTAGATGGTGATCATGTTCTCACTAATAGACTATTCTGCATTGTTGGTTCTCGAAATCCCAATACCGTTGTTTCATGGAATGGGAAAGATTCTTACCGTTGTATCTATGAAACAGTACTCACCTCTACTCGAGATATTGAGCGCGAATTTAACACAGCAATGGAGCGAATGGATAATACACTCGATGAGTTATCTTATCTATTTGAGCAAGCATTTGCACAACAGACGAAGGATCCTGATCACAAAATTGGATTCCATGTGGGAGAAAGCGAAATTCCGTCTGAAGAAAGTCCATCAGAGATAAGAGCACAATCGAATGAAAATACAACAAATTAAAAACATACAACTATGAAACGTACCGTTATTATTTTGGCCGCTGTGGCCACGATGATGTTTGGGTTGAACAACAAGGTTTGCGCCCAAAATACAAACAATAAGCAGCAACAAGTGGTGGTAGATAATGAGCCAGAGTATCCCGGCGGTATAGAGGCTATGTATCAGTTTATATTTCAGAATTTGGAATATCCAAAGGATGCACGAGACAGTGGTATTCAAGGGAAAGTATACATATCTTTTATTGTGGAGGTTGATGGGTCGTTAAGTGCTTTTAAGGTTGTGAAAGATATTGGAGGCGGCTGCGCAGAAGCGGCTATCGAAGTCCTCAGGAAAATGCCGAAATGGAAACCCGGTGAATCTGAAGGCAAACCCGTTCGTGTCGAATTCACCATTCCTGTAGTTTTTAGGTTACAATGAATTAATAAAATATCAGAACAACAATTAAAAACATACAACTATGAAACGTACCGTTATTATTTTGGCCGCTGTGGCCACGATGCTCTTCGGAGCCTGCAAGAGCAACAAACTTATCACCCAGGAGCAAATGGGCAACCGCGAAGTCGAACTGCCGTGCGCCGGTGCTGCACAGGACAATAGCGAATACTTCGGCGGCATGGGTGTCGGCGAGAATGTCAATATGCAAAACGCCCGCTTGGCAGCCCTCAACGCCGCCAAGAGTATGATCAATGCCAAAATCGGCGGCCTCGCCAAAGGACTCTCCACCGACTATGTCCGCACCCAGTCGGGAGCCGCCCAGCAGGACGACGTGCAGCGTCTCGCCGAGCGCGAAATCACACAGGTCATCGAACGTGTTCTCAACGATGCCGAGCAGGTGTGCGAAAAGATGTACCAGACTCCCAACGGCACCTATCAAAGCCACATCGCCATCCGCATCAGCAAGAAGGAACTGGCTAACAAGATGGCCACAGCCCTCAGCGACGACCAGAAACTCGAAGGCATGTTCCACCGTGACCAGTTCCGCAAGTGGGCCGAAGAGTATATGAAGAAAATGAAAGGTGAATGATGAAACGAACTTTCTTCATCATATTATTATCCTTTGTCAGCGTAGCCGCTTGGGGTGCCAAGCGGCTGCCGCCGTGGATGCACGAGTTGCCCAAAGCCGGCAATTCCACCATCATGTACGTGCGTGAAGCCGGTGAAGGGTCGTCCCTCACCGAAGCCACTAACCAGGCCCTGCTGCGTGTGATGCAGAACACCGCCAACCGAATTGGTCGGCCGTTCGACATCAACGAGGTGGACAAGGCCCTCTCGGGCAGCAACGACTACCAAGCCATCAGCCGTCAGTATAACATCCCCATCAACAAGGTGGACCAATACGAAGAGCAGCTCCGCGACGGCACCTATCGTGTGTGGGTGCTCTGTCAGGTGGCGGTGGCCGGCAATATCCAACCCATCTGGGAGGAACTGCGACGGACGGGCGAGGTCAACAACTGGGTGTCGCTCGCCAAGAGTGCTGTGGTGCCTGGTCTCGGTCAGATGGGCAAAGGCTATACCACCGAAGGGTTGCTCACTCTCGGCGGCGAATTGCTGCTCGTGGGCACAGGGGTGGGGTGCTACTTCATGTCGCAGAAGCAGCTGGAGGTGATGCGCGACGCCAGCACCTCCTATGCCGACTGGAACGCCGCCAGCAACACCTACAACACCCTGCAGACGGTCTCCTATATCGCTTGGGGTACTGCCGCTGTCCTCTATGCGTTCAACCTCTACCGCGCCTTCTCCATGCAACCCCGCCGCACCTCAGGAATTGCTTTTGCACCTACGCTGATGCCTACCAATACAGGGCTTACCCCCGGTGTGTCATTCTCGATAAATCTATAAAACCCCTTGCCCTGCGAAGCGGGGTGAATAACAAAGACTGATATGAGACGATTACTTTGGATACTGATACCGCTGATGTTCACCTCTTGTATCAAGGACCTCGAACAGGAGGGCATCTACACCGAGAGTTCGGTGACAGGCCGTGTGGTGGAACGCACCTCGCAGCAACCCGTCGCAGGCCTCACCGTACAGCTCTTGTCGGGTGATGCCACGTTGAGCACCGTCACCTCCGCCAACGATGGTACCTTCTCCCTCTCCATCACCGCCGAGCAGCAAGCTGGCGGCTGTCGAGTGGTGGTCAGCGCCGACTCGCTCTATGTAGGCTGCAGCGCCGATGTGCCTGTTGGCGGATTTGGACGCGAAGTGTACGACCTCGGTGTGTTGTATGTCGACGGGCCGGGCCTGCCTGTGGTGCATACCAACGTTATTTCTCCCGATGCCGTCAGCGCCACCTCGGTGACGCTCACGGGTACTGTGGCCGACGACCAGCGCTCCACTATCGTCAGTCGTGGTTTTGCCTACAGCACCTTGCAGTATCCCACACTTGCCGACGGCAGCGTGAGTGTGGGTGGCACCTTGGGCGATTTTTCCTCCAACGTCGCGGGCCTCCAGCCCGGCACCACCTACTACGTGCGCGCCTATGCCACCAACGGGGTGGGCACCGCCTATGGCGAACAGCAGAGCTTCACCACCCTTAGCGGCCTGCCCTCGGTGCAGACGGCAGCGGAGGTGTCGATGACGGGCAGTGGAACGGCACAATGCGGTGGTACTGTCACGGGAGACGGCGGATTCGCTGTCACCTCTCGTGGTATCTGCTGGAGTGTGTCGCCCGAACCCACTGTGAGCAACCTGCACAGCCTCGATGGTAACGGCCTGGGGACCTTCGTCAGCACCCTTACGGGCTTGCAGCCTAGCACCACCTATTATGTGCGGGCCTACGCCACCAATGCCAACGGCACCGTCTATGGTGAGCAGCGCATCCTCACCACCCCCAGCGGCTTGCCGACGGTAACGACCACCATCGCCACCAGCATCACCTCCAATAGTGCTGTCTGTGGTGGAAATGTCACATCAGATGGCGGATATACCGTCATACAGCGTGGCGTCTGCTACAGCACCACCCCCAATCCTACCATCAGCGGCATGCGTACCACCGACGGCAGCGGCACGGGGAGTTTCGTCAGCAACCTCACCAATCTCTCGTCCCACACCACCTACTACTATAGGGCCTACGCCACCAACGCCACCGGGACGGTGTACGGGGAAGAGCGGACACTAACTACGAATTGAAAGTTGAAAATTGAAAGAGAAACGGCGAATTATGCAAATTGAACGAAGAGATACAGCTGGTAATATGGAGGAACTACATTACGCTTATCAATGGCATATCCAAAGTAGCGGATATTTTGGCGAGGGTGGCAAGAGTGAAGTTGTGGGTGCCACCTACCCAGCGACTGACCTCCGCTTCGGAACGGCCAATCTGGTGGGCAAACTCTTTTTGTGTCATACCGCGTTCCTTCAGGGCGTCAGCAATCTTGTCGGCAATCTGGAACGACCAGTCGACACGCTGTTTCACATCCTTAGGTGTGGCAGCTACACATTCGTTGAAAAGGTCAGATGTCTTGCTCATAGGTCAAATTCTGTTTTGTCAATTCCTGAAATGGTTGTCTCCTCTATTCTAACTCTACCACTCTTTATAGCATGATCAAGAAGTTTATCCAGTTTCTGAAGTGTAATGACATAACCGTTAAGGCTCTCGTCCTCCTCGTAGGTCTTGGTGTTTTTAATACCGCCATTGCCAACGATAAGTACGCTGTCGGACATACGCAGGCAGTAGAGACGCATCTTGGTGCGCTCGATGGGCAGAGCAACGACATGGTCGCCCATTTTTCCCTCGGGACGGAAATACCTTTCGAGGAAGCCGCTGGCGGTAAGCATACGGTTGATAGCTGTCAAAATAACCGACAATTCCTCTTTACGGGATGCATCTTCCTTGAATTTTTCGATGAATTTTTGGAATTCGGTCGCGTCATCTCCTTCAAAGCAGATGGTGAAAAGTCCCGCAATATCAGTCTTTTGAACCTCTTCTATCTGTATTCTTGTCATAATAATAATGTTGTTTTTTTCAAATGCAAAGATACAAATATTTTTGAAATAATTACCTTTTGAAGTAATTTTTAACAAAAAATATGAGCAGAAGTTATCTAAAGAATAAATGGATGAGGAAGAAAATGTATGAGCAGTATCGCTATATGCATAATGTCGATGGGAGAAGTCCGCATTGTTTGGACGAGATGCCTAAGAATAGGCCGTCGAGACTTGTTGCGACGCATTGTAGCAATGATATTGCCTGGCTTCAGGAGCCTGGGTATTGTCAAGGGCACAAGACCCGCAAGAGAGGTCGTCGGATAGTCGCCGGTATTGTTAGAGCCAAGTTAAAGGAGGAGTCCCGAAAAGAAACGAATGAAACATCCAATCATAAATAGAGGTTATCTAAAAAATACGCCACCGCACAATAAAGAAAAGAAACTATGAAGAAGGGGGTAAATAGTACAGAAGAATGTTGTCAATCTGTTGGGGGTCCTTCGTCGGTCCTTCGACGGTGGGTTGGCGAAGTGTTGTTGTATGGCGATATGAAATAAACAGCGTAAATAACAATCAATATGGAAAAAGTCACTACAATAAGCGAGTATCTAGATTTTATTAAGAAACTGGAATCGACAATCAGAGACAGAGATGGCTCCATTGAACGCCCAGTCTTATTTTACCGTGGTGAAGAAGAACAGTTTCCTACAGTATCATCTAGCCTTTATCTTCTTAAAAGGAAGATGGGGGAATCGGTATTGCAAACGGAAACTTCTTTATTAGAAGAGGCAAAAATCCGTTTCCCTGAGATTGCACAAGAATGTACTGATAATATCGACATGCTCATCAGATTTCAGCACTTTGGACTTCCTACACGCTTGCTTGATGTTTCGAATAACCCTTTGGTGGCCTTATATTTTGCATGTAAAAATCACCGTAACCATCGATGTGGGAGAGTGTTGGTTTGCACAAAAGCAGTTGCTCCATATGAAAATATACGATTGTTAGGAGCCATTATTGGTGCAACAGGCCCTATTACGTTAAAAATGTTGGCAAACAAAATATGCAATAATCCAATAGAACGTCGTCGTTCATTATTTGTATTGTTATCATCAATTGATCAGCCGTTGTTATTTCGTGCGCCTCAAACTAACCTGCGAATAAAGGCACAACATGGAGCTTTTATATTTACACCATTATTTAAGTTCTTGATTAACGACAGAAATATTACCCCCTCCATGACTGACGATCAAATAGAAAACATTGAAGCGATTGAAAATGAGAACGGAAATTTAAAAGAATTGTTTGAGTCGAATCATGTTATTATTCCGGCAAAAGCAAAAGAACCTATAATTGATGAACTAGATAGAATCGGGATAAACGAATCGGTATTATTCCCAGACGAGGAACATAAGATGAATTATATTAAAGACCATTATGTTCGGTTTAAAAAATATGATTGGAAAATTGATTTGAATTATTAATATTATGAAAAAGATACTTTTTACAATTCTGCTGTTGGTGGCAGCAATTAACTCCTACGCCTACGATTTCTCGGCAGTGTGCAGTACAGGGCAGACGTTATACTACAACATCACAAGTGATTCAACAGTAGAAGTCACATATCCTGGGAGTCATGGTTATTGGCAGACATTGACGGGCTATCAAGGAACCATTATTAGAACAGACCCATATTGCAGTTATTTTTCTCATTGGATTAATAATTACAATGGAGGTTATTTGTGTTATCAAGTGAGTCAAGAATATGATAGACCTATTGGGAAAATTATTATTCCAGATACGGTTGTATATAACAATCATGTATACAAGGTTGCATCTATCAGTAGTCTAACCTTTTGCAATTGTCAGGATATAGATAGTGTCTATATAGGTTGCAATATTAAAACAATAGCAGATAATTCATTTCGCGGATGTTACGGGGTCAATTATTTGCATTACAATGCAAAAAATTGTAATTCAGTAAATTGGCATCTGGCGTTTAATTATAATAATAATCAATACCCTTACGATTCTACCGAAATAAATGTTTCAACAATAGTCATTGGTGATAGTGTGGAGAGGATACCTTCTCATGCTTTCTATAATTGCCATAATATTTCAAATGTTACCATACAAAGTTCCATTTTGAAAGTAATTGGAAGTTGGGCGTTTTATGATTGCCCAATTAATAGTATTAATATTCCTGTAAATACGGATACCATAGGCTCCCATGCATTCGAAGGATGTAGTAGTCTTACCTCCGCGATATTACCTTCTACATTAAAGTATATTGGCAGAGATGCTTTTTCTGGCTGCAGTGGACTTACATCAGTGATAATACCACCATCTGTCAGTTACATAGGACGCAGTGCATTTTCTGGATGTAATGGATTATCCTCTGTGTTTTTTAATGCGGATAGTTGTAGCACAACAGAAGCTCTCTACATAGGATGTTCAAACTTGACAAACCTATGTATTGGAAATAATGTAAAAGTAATACCATATAAGGTTTTCTCTGGTTGCAGTAGCCTTACAAATGTCTCTATAGGAGATTCTGTATTGTTTATTCAAGATTCGGCATTTTCTTCATGTAATAGTATTACTCATATCCAATTACCATACCATATAGAGTCGATTGGGATAGGTGCTTTTGCGGGATGTTCTAATATATCATTTTTGCATATCCCATGGTCAATTTCTAATATAGGTAATAATGCATTTGGACAAGTTGGCAGTATATGCTATAATGGAAATGCAGTAGGATCTCCTTGGGGGGCAAATAGTGTTGTTTCATGTCCCGATACTGTAGGGTTGGTATTCTCGGATTCAACAAGAACTGTGGTAACTGGCTACGTTGGGGCAGATACTGCAGTAATAATTCCCGAAACGGTTACTATTATTGCCCAACAAGCGTTCAAAGATTGTGGACATTTATGCTCTATTGATATACCAAATACCGTTGTTAATATTGGGAATAGTACATTTTCTGGATGTGAAAGGCTGAAAAACATAAATTTACCTAATTCCCTTATCAGTATCGGTCAAAACGCATTTTATGGTTGCGATAGTATTACTGCGATTTTTATACCACGCACAGTTACAAGTATTGGGAAAAATGCTTTTACGGGTTGTACAAGAGTTAATTCAATCATAGTAGATCCGTACAATGGTTTCTATGATAGTAGAGGGGATTGTAATGCTATTATTGAGACAGCAACAAACAAACTGATTCAAGGCTGTAATACTACAACTATTCCATCTACAATTGCTCATATTGGCGAAATGTCTTTTTATGGATGTAGTGGATTATGTTCAGCTTTTCTTCCTGAGTTTATAGATACCATTCCTGATGGAACTTTTATGGGATGTTCATCTTTACAGTCAATAGACATACCTAATAGCGTTGTATATATTGGTCAAAATGCATTTTATGAATGCATGGGTTTGCGTAATCTTGCAATAGGTTATTCCCTAGATAGTATTGGGCAGAATGCATTTTACGGGTGTGATAGTATTTCATTATTGTCCTATAATACACCGTATCTTTCTAATATTAATGAATATCTTCCCACCCAGATACAAGTGCAACTAAGCAAATTGGTAATTGGGGACGCGGTACAGAGAATTTGTAATGAAGAGTTTATGGGGTTTGTCAATATTACAACTCTCCATATTGGCAATAATGTTGATACAATTGGTGATCGAGCATTCAAAGGTTGCGAGGCTCTTGATAGTATTTATATAGGAACAAATGTGAAGTATATTGGTCATGAGGCTTTTGCTGATATTAACAATGTGAGTTACCTTCATTACAATGCAAAGAATGCCCAGGATTGCATAAAAGAGTCGAGCACATCAAGTGTCAATTATTATAATTATGAGTTGATTAGTAGTACATATTATACTTTCTCCAGCTATTATCGAGGCTATTTCGGGAATACATTGTTTAGAAAAGGCTGTTCATTAAATAAAGTTATTATAGGAGATAGTGTAAATAGAGTTCCTGTGTGTTATTTTACGGATGATAGTATTGGTTGTCTTTATTTAGGCAACAATTTGTCTTTTATGGGCAACAATAGTTTCAAGAGATGTGTAATAGATACCTTGTGTTATAACATTATTAATTATCAACAAGGTATACGAGACAGTAGCTCCTATTCCTATGAGGATGTCAATGATACTAATATTTATACAGCCCCATTTATTGGAGCCTCCGTGAACCATTTGATAATTGGTGAATCTGTACATATAATACCACAATGGGCATTTAGCCATTATCAGATTTCTAATGTAATAATACCCAATGGCGTTGTGAAGGTAGGGGAAAATGCTTTTAAGGGATGCTCTGGGATTACTTCTATTTTGATACCGAATACTGTTACTGAGATTGGAGAGAAGGCTTTCTATGGATGTATCAATGTTGATAGTATTTATTTAGGTTGTAATGTGAATAGAATAGGTGCAGAGGCTTTTAGTAGATGCAATTCTTTGAGTAGTATTTTTTATAATTGCAGAAATGGAGAAAGAGGTCTTTACGAACCAGATTATAGTTATACCATTGGTCAGGGATATAAGGCAACGACATATGTTATTAATCCAATATTTGATATCACATCAAATAGTATGGTCAGAGTAATTATTGGAGACAGTGTGAAGAATATTCCTGATTATTGCTTTCAAGGACGAATGGCAATAACAGGATTCTCGTCAAATGTTGATAGTATTGGAAACTATGCATTCAAGGATTGTGGAAATATCAACTCAGTTATTTCCAATACAAAATATATAGGAGTCGGAGCATTTAATAATTGTGATAACCTTCTTTCGGTCACCGCCAACGCCCAAACCATCGGTAGTAACGCTTTTGCCAACTGCGACCGTCTTGTGTCTGTGTTCCTTGGTGATTCTGTACGGAACTTGGGTAATGGCGCGTTCAATGGCTGCTTCCGTTTGCAGAATATCAATCTAGGCGGAACAACCACTATCGGCGACAGCGCTTTTGACGGTTGTGTGCGGTTGGAGAATCCTGAACTGCCTGCAACGCTCACCAACATCGGGACACGAGCCTTTAATGGCTGCAACCTGCTTTCAGGCAAACTGACATTTCCGGCCACAATCACAAGTATTGGAGACTATGCATACAATGGTATCGGTGCCATCACAGAAATCGAGATGCTCGGCGCAACACCGCCTACTATCTATGCCAACACTTTCGCTTCGGTAAGCAACACAACTCCTGTCAGCGTGCCCTGTGGTGCTGTGCTCAACTACTACACCACCAACTACTGGGAAAACTTCTCCACTATCCACGAAGCACCGCCCTACAGACTCACCGTACAGAGCAATAACGAGACAATGGGCAGTGCGGCTATTGCCCAGCAGCCCACTTGCAGCAACCACTCGGCCATCATCCAGGCGACGGCGGAGACGGGGTTCCACTTCCTGCAGTGGAACGACGGCAACGGCACCAACCCGCGCACCGTCAACATGACGCAGGACTCGACCTTCACCGCCATCTTCGTACCCGACAACAGCCAAGTCACCGTCGTGCCCAACGACCCGCTGAGGGGTACCACCACAGGCTCGGGCACCTATGGCTACAACGCCCCCGTGACGATGACGGCGACAGCCTACGACGGATACCACTTCCTGAAATGGAACGACGGCAACACGCAGAACCCGCGCTATATGGCCGCCGTGCGCGACACCACCTTCACCGCCATCTTCGTCTCTAACGTCAGCACCATCACCGTCGGCAACGCCAACCCCAACTGGGGCAACGTGAGCGGCAGCGGCGTGTATTATTACATGAACCTGGTGAGCCTCACGGCGACACCGGTGTATGGCTACCACTTCAGCCGCTGGAGCGACGGCAACACACAGAACCCGCGTACCATCACTGTCATGCAGGACTCCAGCTTCACCGCCTACTTTGCCGTCAATACCTACAGCATCGTGGGCACGAGCAACAGCACTGCGATGGGCAGCGTCAGCGGTGGCGGCACCTACACCTACCTGCATGAGATGAGCCTGACGGCCACGCCCGCCTTCGGCTATCACTTCGTGCAGTGGAACGACCAGAACACCGACAATCCGAGGACCATCACTGTCACACGGGATTCTGCCTTTACTGCTCAATTCGCCGCCAACAGCTACACCATCACCGCCGAGCCCAGCGACCCGACGATGGGCAGCGCCTACGGCAGCGGTACCTATAACTTCAACACCACCGCCACGCTGACGGCGGTGGCGGAATACGGCTACCACTTCACGCAGTGGAGCGACGGTGTGACCGACAACCCGCGGAGCGTCTCCGTGCAGAGCAGCGCTACCTACACTGCGCAGTTCGAGATCAACAGCTATATCCTCACCGTGCAGAGCAGCAATCCCGCCATAGGCACCACCAGCGGCGGCGGCAACTACAACTACCTGACGCCCGTCAATATCACCGCCAATCCCAACGCCGGCTACCACTTCACCCAATGGAGCGACGGCAACACCGACAACCCGCGCCGCGTGGCGGTCACGCAGCACGCACCCTGTACGGCCCAGTTCGCCGACAACAGCTACGTCGTGGGCGCCACGAGCAGGAACACCAGTGCGGGCCGCGGGAGCGGCAGCGG
>JAEEGL012444023.1_pt1 | contig 19648 bp, 12 predicted proteins | sample 9134231 | NCBI WGS metagenome assembly JAEEGL01 (sample SAMN16246548, study PRJNA631951) | gut metagenome | biome: gut microbiome; feature: rumen; material: fiber-attached | host: Bos | place: Iran: Karaj | collected 2018-10 | reverse complement strand
GAAGAGATCTCCGAAGAGACCGAGGACATCGAAGAGGTCGAAGAGACCGCGGAGGAGATCAGCGAGATCACCGAAGAGGCTGAGGAGCTTTCGGACGAGACCGAAGAGGAGATCACCGAGGAGGCCAATGAAGCCACCGAAGAGATCGCGGAGGAGAACACCGGGATCAGCGAAGAAGCTCCCGAAGCCGCCGCGGAACTCTCTGAGCAGCCCGCCGAGCTTCAGGCCGAGCTCAAGGAGATCCCCGCCGAGCCCGAGCTCAAAGCGCTCCATAAGCACCACGGTCCCAAAATGGACCGGATGCGCTTCAAGGTAAGAGTCAACGAGTCCTTCAAGGGCAATAAATACCACGGCCTGATGAACATCTTCGGCCGCGCCTGGGACGCCGTCTTCAACGGCGGCAGGAAGACCACCGGCCTCAAGAAGGTCAAGGTCCAGACCGAGGTCATCTTCGACGGCTGGCTGCCCGAAGATACCGAAGCCTACGTCGATCACTATGAAGTATCCTACCTGCCCGACGAGATCGCGGATGACGCCATCATGGCCTACGAGATCACCCTTGAGAGCGAAGGCCTCGAATATCAGCCCGACGTGCCTCTCGAGGTCAGCATCTCCAACGACATGATCACCGCCGCCCTCGAGTCCGGCAAGACACTCATGGTCTACCACATCGACGACTACGGCGTCATGAGCAGAGTAGACGACGATGATGTCAGCGTCAGATACAATGCCGACGGTTCCGCGACCCTTACCTTCGTCGCCGAGAGCTTCTCTGTATACGCGGTCGTATCCGGCGGTGAAGACGCCAGGCTCGATGTAGTCTTCCGCGTCGGCGATGAAGAGGTCGCCGAGAGCTTCGTCAAGTACGGCGACGACCTCGAGAGCGTGATCTACGATCCCGGCGCGGGAAGCCTCGAGAAGGGCGTTATCTTCAAGGGCTGGACCACCGATGAGAACTACGGTCCGGACGAAGACGCCCTCAGCATCGAAGAAGTCCGCGAGGATATAAGCGCCATGCTTCCTCCCGACAGCGATCTTGAGACAGTGACCTACCACGCGGTCCTCATCAGACAGTATTCCGTGAACTATCTGGACGAGACCGGCACCTCCATCGGCCAGGAGACCGCGGATTACAGAGCGGATCAGGGCGCCGCCCCCACCGTGAGCTATACCGTCAACATGAGCTACACCCCCGTCGACGATCAGCACGATTTCCAGGGCTGGTTCGCCGTGAGCGGCAGCGGCGCCCTCATCAAGGGCCACGACAGCGGCGCCAACGACGGCAGCGGAACGATCTATGAGAACGGCGACCGCGTCGACATCAGAGGAAACGTGACCTTCTCGGTCAACGCTCCCGAAGGCAACTGGCTCGTCTTCGACGAGAACGGCAAGGGAGCCACCTACAACGCTCCGCAGTTCGTGCTCAGCGGCGCCGAGACCGAAGCCCCCGGGACTGTGATGCTGCGCAAGGGCTACAGCTTCGGCGGATGGTACTGCGGCGTCTACGACGGAGTCGATGAGGACGGAGAGCCCAGGCTCGTGACCGATGAGAGCGGGCTTGCCCTCCTTGATGGAGCCGAAGCCTTCACCTTCGGCCGTCCCCTGACCGAAAAGACCACTGTCTACGCCAAGTGGACCCCCGTCAGCGCCGCGGACTACACCGTACTGATCTGGAAGCAGGATCTCAGCGGAAACGATTACGATTTCGAGGAAGCCGTCCACCTGAGCGGCACCGTCGGGACTTCCGTAAATACCGTCTCCCAGATCGGAAGCGGAAACAGCGCCTACGCCCGCGTCAACGGGATGAACAAGACCTACAAGGGCTTCCATCTCAGCGGATACGATAAGAACGTCGCGATCAAGGCCGAAGGAAGCTCCGTCGTGAACGTATACTATGACCGCACCGAGTACACCCTCAGATTCCAGGTCCTGGACTACAGCTACACCGTCTCCGCGAACGACAAGGACAACAGCCCCGCCAAGTACGGCGACGTCGACGGGACCAGGGCCAGGATCTACTGGAAGAACAACGCCTTCCGCACCAGCGACAAGAACAACGGCGACGTATACACCGGCACCGTCTACACCAGGAGCGGCAGCCAGAGCTGGCAGGAGATCAGGACCATCTCCGCTCTCTATCAGCAGCCGGTAGGGGAGAACTTCCCCATCGTCGGCAGCAACGGAGTGATCTATGACAACGGCGAGCGCTGGGATCCCCAGAGCAATAACGCCGGGCTCGACCAGGTGATAGTCTATCTCGACGTCATGCCCGAAGACAACGTCACCTTCCGCCTCGATACCGCGGCCCGTCCCCTGAAGACCATGAACTGGTACGTGGAAGCTCTCCCCGGCGACTGCGACACCAAGGCCGCTCCCAACACCCTGTACAGCTTCAGCAACAGCAGGATCAGCGCTCCCGCGGGAAAGGTCTACACCCTCTATAACTCCATCAGCGCCCGCTACAACGGCGCTACCGTGGAAGACTTCATCGACATCGCGGGCTTTGAGCGCCTCGGCGCCAGCGGCCAGCGCAGCAGTGAAGGCTTCTACGCCTACAGCACCACCAAGGACGGAACGATAGACTTCTACTATACCCGCAAGTCCTACGTTGTGAACTTCATGGACGGCGTCTACGTTGACGGCAACGGAAACCCCGTGAACGAGATGGACCGCGGCCAGCTGGGCGAATCCGGGAGCATCGTCTTCGGCGCGGGCACCGAGAGCGCCGCCTTCGTACCCGAAGCCCCCGCCGGTTACGTCTTCGAGGGCTGGTACATAGACAGCTCCTGCTCCAGAAGATATGATTTCACGACCATGCCCGAGGGCGGCGTCACGGTCTACGCCAAGTGGCGCCAGATCCAGTACCGCGTCTTCCTCCATCCCAACGCCGGCACCGATCCGAGCCTCGACTGGGGCTCCGCCTCCCAGAGCATGAACTTCCGCGTCAGCTACGGCGACAAGATCAGCGTTCCCACCGGACTCAGAAACGGATACGCCTTCGTCGGCTGGTACATGGATCCCGGCTTCACCAGGGTCTTCAACGAGTCCTATGTCCTGAACGAGTCCACCGTAAAGAACGAATATGACAAGACCGTCGACATGACCGACGATATGGACAAGTACGGCAGGCTGAGCGATGATCCCCGGAACGCCGACCTTACCGGAAACGACGGGACCGACCGCTTCTGGATCACGAAAAAGCTCGACCTCTACGCGAAGTGGAGAGTGATACTTGAAGGAGCCGACGGCATCAGCGTACAGTACGAGACCGCGGATCCCGCAGTTGAGACTTCGGTCTCCGGCATCATGACCGGCGGCATCTACGCCGACAACTCCAGGGCCCGCGCCATGGCGGCGGCTCCCGCTCCCGAAGGCTTCAGGTTCGACCGCTGGGTCGTGCAGACCTATAACGCCGAGTCCGGCAGATTCGAGGACGCTTACGAAGACGGAAAGCCCGTGACCGTATATCCGGGCAGAGAGTTCACCGTCCTGGCTGAAAACGCGAGAGTGTCCCTCCTGGAAGGTGAGTACAGACAGGATCTTGAGGGCAATCACCTCGACAACAACGGCAATATCACCGAAGATCCGGCAAAGTTCGTCCAGCTCTATCAGTATACCGTCCAGCTCCGCGCGCAGTACAAGCCCGCTGAAGAGGCTGATCAGACCTTCATCGCCTGGTTCCTCAACGACGGCAGCGGCGCCGTAAGGGTGGACAGCATCGAAGAACTGCCCGCTGACGGTGAGTACAGCGAAGAGCTCCTCGCCTCCAGCGCCCTGGGCATCAACGAAGCCCGCGACGTGATGGAAGGGCAGAGCAGGACCGGCTACGCCTTCCTCGGCTGGGCCAGGGTGACCATGGGAAGCTCCATGGCCGAAGCGGCGGAGTTCATGAACGAAGTCTCCAACAGGACTCAGGACCTTAGCGAAGAAGACCTCTACCTCTTCTACGACGGAAGCTATCACCTTGAGAGCGCCGACGGCGCCGAAGTCACCGCGGTCGCGGCTGACGAGGACGAGCCTTACCAGGCCATGTTCGCGGTATGGGCCAAGACCTACTCCGTATTCATGACCGTAGGAGAGACCACAAAAGTATATACCGGCTCCGAGCAGGAGTTCTCCGGCTTCACCCTCAGCTTCAAGTACGGTGAGGACGAAGTGGATGAGGCGGACCTCATCGCGTCCGGGATCGATGTGATCCTTACCGGGAGCGGAGACAACGGCGGCGATGACGCTGCCAGAGTAGTCGGCACCGAGGTCGGTACTTATACCGCGTCCGTGACCGCCGAGCTTGCCCTCGCGGAAGGCTCCAGAGCCCATATCGACAGCGAGCACAGCTCGGCTGACACCGAAGTGATAATGATCATCGTCCCCGCCGAGGGTGAAGATGAGGAAGATCCCGGTCAGATCCCCGATACCGATCCTGACCAGAACAACGACACCGATCCTGACCAGAACAACGATACCGATCCCGATCAGAACAACGATACCGATCCCGATCAGAACAACGATACCGATCCCGATCAGAACAACGACACTGACCCCGATCAGAACAAAGATACCGATCCGGACCAGAACAACGACGCCGATCCCGACCAGGATCCGGATAACACTGAAGAGCCCGCCGCTGATCCCGCAGCAGGCCCCGGCGCCATCCCCGTGGAGGGACAGGACGACGAGCCTGCCGGTGAGGCTGAGACCGAACCGTCTGACGAGCCTGCCGCCGAAGCAGAGACCGAACCGTCTGAAGAGCCTGCCGATGAGACCGGGACCGAAGCTGCCGGCGAGACCGGGACCGAAAAGCCCGTCAGGCCCGCTGACGACGACGATGACGATCAGGACTACGACGCGGACTATGACGACGACGCTGACGATGATCCGGCAGGCGAGATGGTCCCCGAGACCGCAGACGAGACCATAGAGGACGAAGACGTTCCTCTCGCCGCGCAGACCGCGGAAGAGACCCCCGCAGGGCCCGCCGCCGATACTGCTGAAGAGATCCTTGCCGGGACCGCGGAAGAGCCCAAAGCCGAGACCATAGAGGATGAGGCCGCTCCGCTCGCATCCGGACTGATCATCGGATCCGCCGCCGAACAAGCTGCCGAGCCCGTGATTTCCCCGAAGATGCAGGCCGCTCCCGCGGCGCCCAGAGCGCAGCACGCGGCAGTGAGCAGGCCCGCGGCTGACCCCTCGAACATACACGTCTCCGCGGCTGTATACGAGACCCCGTCCGCGGCAGTGAACGGGACCGGCGCCAAGGCCGTTTCCGTGATCGGACCCAAGCTTGAAGGCGAGCTCATCGAAGATGAGAAAGCTCCGCTCTCCGGCTTCACCCCGCTCTCCAACGCGGCCTGGGCGCTGATCAACCTGCTGGCTGTCATAGGCACCTGCGTCACCTCGATCGGTATGATCGTGACCTACTTCCGCAGGAAGGAAGACGAAGAGGAGGCCGAAGAGGGCAGGAAGTCCGATAAGGACGAAGAGCCTCGCAGAAACAGCGGCAAGTTCCTGGGACTCATCCCCGCCATAGCCGCCGTGATCGTCTTCATCCTCACCGAGAACATGCACCATCCGATGGTGCTGGCCGATGAGTGGACCATGCTGATGGCCGCCGTCATGGTCGTGAACATCCTCCTCGCCTGCGCCACCCGCAACGGCAACGAAAAGAACGAGAATCCCGAACAGAACAGATAGGCTTGCCGAAGCCATACATACTTAAGGAGGACACAGCACTTTCGGGTACTGTGTCCTTCATTAGGACAAATAAATCAAAAACGCCTGTTTTTAACAAAATACACATGATTTTATTGACTGCGTATTTCAGTTTGAAGCATCATATGATATAATCTAAGTGGTTTGGAAGCGAACTCAAACAAAGTAGTTAATGGAGACTTATTTCAGGAGTATACGATGCTTACGATTGATGCTTTAAAAGACTGGGGCGCCGACGTCGAGACGGGACTTTCAAGGTGCATAAACAGCGAGCCGTTTTATCTGAGGCTCGTGAAGAAGGTGCCGTCCTCCGGGGAGTTCGAGAAGCTGTACGCGGCTCTTGAAGCCGGAGACACAGAGAACGGTTTCGCCGCGGCCCACGCCCTGAAGGGCGTGCTCGCCAATCTTTCTCTCGACCCCGTGCTCAGGCCGGTGAACGAGGTGACGGAGCTGCTGAGAGCAGGCACGGTCATGGATTATTCCGAACTTGAAGAGCGCATAAAAGAAGAACAGAGGACCCTGGCGGCGATGTGTGAGGAGAGCTGAAGCTGTCCGCGGCCATGAAGACCGCGCCCACCGAGAATGCAGACAAACACGAATGAGAGAAAAAACGGCCGCGGCATACGCGTCCTTTATATCAACATACTTTTCATAGGCGTCGCGCTCATCACTGCCGTGATGATGCTGCTGACATCGAGCAAGATCAACAGGACCTTCCTCCTCATGAGGAACGCGACCGGGAAGTACATAAAGTTCCAGCAGGAGGTCAGCGAGATGACCTCGGTGTCCGATTTCCTGACGGATCAGGCGAGGGCCTTCGCCGCCACGCACGAGATCGGCTATCTGAACGGTTATTTCGAAGAAGTCGAGGTCACGAAGAAAAGAGACGTGATCATAGAAGATCTTGAGGCGGAGCTCGCGGGAACGGCCGCGTACCAGCACCTGCAGTCCGCCCTGAAGGATTCGGTCTATCTCGAGCAGCAGGAATACTATTCGATGAGGCTGGTGGCCGATGCCTACGGGATAGATGAAGGCTCCCTTCCCGGCACCCTGAGAGAGATAAAACTGTCCGAAGCGGACGCGCGCCTTTCGGCGGCGGAAAAAGCCGCCATGGGAAATTCGCTCCTGTATGACAGCGATTATGTGCAGCAGAAGAACAATATCTACAACAACATCGATCTTTGTACCGACGATCTGCTCGACACCCTGATGGCCGAGCAGTCGGAGACCTCTTCCTCTCTTGAGGCTCTGATCGCCAGGAACAATATGCTGCTGACGGTCTTCATCGTCATCGTTCTGGCCAATGCCGTTCTGGACTCGGTCATGATCATATTCCCCCTCATGAAGGCTGCCGAAAGGGTCAGCAGACAGGAGCTTATCCCCGAGCGGGGCGCCTATGAGGTAAGGTCCATGGCCCGGATCTTCAACTCGATCTTTGAAGAGAGCAACAAGGCCAAGGTGAAGCTGAGCTACGAAGCCAGCCACGACGCTCTCACGGGCCTGCTGAACAGGAGGGCCTTTGAGGATGTGCTGGGATCGAGCGACCATTCGTCGATAGCCCTGGTCATAGTCGACGTCGATTATTTCAAGCAGTTCAACGACAGGTACGGACACGACGTCGGGGACGCGGTGCTGAAGAGGGTAGCCTCCGTGCTGCGCGAGAGCTTCCGTTCCGAGGACGCGGTATGCAGGATAGGCGGCGATGAATTCGCCCTCGTCCTGATGAGAATGGGAAAGGATCTGCGGCCCCTCGTGGAGGGAAAGCTCACGAAGGCGCGGGAGATACTGAGCCGGGCCGATAACGGCGTACCGGAGATCACTCTCAGCATAGGCGTCGCCTTCGGGGACAGAGACGGGGCCACCGACGATATATTCAAGGACGCCGATACGGCGATGTACCGCGTGAAGCAGAGGGGAAAGAACGGGATAGAGTTCTACTGACCCGGAAGGCCCCCGCGTACAGAGACTTCCACAGAACAAGGAGGGCATGTGATCATGTCTGAAACTCAGGTCAAATTCGATACTATCAACAGAAAGAGGAAGATCCTCGTCGCGGATGACGAGCTCATAAACCGCGAGCTTTTGGGGATGATGCTCGAGGAGGATTTCGACGTCCTTTACGCCTGCGACGGAGAAGAGGCGATAGAAAAGATCAGAGAGAACGCCGATACCCTTTCGCTGGTCCTGCTGGATCTGATGATGCCCAAGGTACACGGCATCGAGGTCCTGACATGGATAAACCAGGAGCCCGGGATCTCCCATATCCCGGTGATAGTGCTGACGGCGGACCAGAAGACCGAGGTCGAATGCCTGAAGAAGGGCGCCATGGACTTCCTTCCCAAGCCCTATCCGCAAAGGGAGATCATACTCGCCAGAGTGCAGAGGGCGATAGAGCTCACCGAGGACCGCGACCTGATCATGTCCACCGAGAGGGATTCCGTCACCGGTCTCTTCAACCGCGAGTACTTCTACCGTTACGCCGAGCAGTTCGATACCTATCATAAAGACGACGAGATGGACGCCATGATCGTCGACATAAACCATTTCCACATCATAAACGAGCGCTACGGCAGGCAATACGGGAACGAGATCCTGAAGCAGATAGGGGCCGGGATAGAAGATACGGTCCGCGAAAAGGGAGGCATGGTCTGCCGCAGAGAAGCGGACACCTTCCTGATATACTGCCCCCACGGGACGGACTATCAGGGGCTCCTCGACCGCTCCACGTCGGGGCTCAAGGCGGGCGGCACGCTCTCGGAAAACCGGGTCAGGCTCAGGATGGGCGTCTATCCGAAGGCGGACAAGGGCATAGACATCGAGAGAAGGTTCGACCGCGCGAAGATGGCGGCGGATACCATCCGCGGCAGCTTCACCAAGACCGTCGCCATATACGACGACAATATACATGAAAGGGAGATGTATACCGAGCAGCTCCTCGAGGATTTCCCCAAGGCGATCAGGGAAAGACAGTTCGTCGTGTATTTCCAGCCCAAGTTCAACGTACTGCCGGACATCCCCGTTCTGGCGAGCGCGGAGGCCCTCATAAGATGGCAGCATCCGGGCTTCGGGATGATCAGTCCCGGCGTCTTTATCCCCCTGTTCGAGGAGAACGGCCTCATACAGAGGCTCGACCGTTATGTATGGCGGGAGACCGCGGCGAAGATAAAGCAGTGGAAGGAAAAGTTCGGCATCGTCGTCCCGGTATCGGTCAATGTATCGAGGATAGATATGTACGATCCCGAGCTCGAAGAGACCCTGACCGGGATCTTGCACGAGTTCGGGCTCAGGACCTCCGACCTGCTCCTTGAGATCACGGAGTCCGCATATACTCAGGATTCGCAGCAGATCATCGCCAGAGTCGAGCGTCTGAGAAAGCTCGGATTCAAGATCGAGATGGACGACTTCGGCACCGGTTATTCCTCGCTGAGCATGATCTCCTCTCTTCCCATAGACGCCCTGAAGCTCGACATGATGTTCGTAAGGAACGCCTTCAAGGAAGGCAGAGATATAAGGATGCTCGAGCTGATCATCGATATCGCCGATTATCTCGGGGTCCCGGTGATCGCCGAGGGCGTAGAGACGGAGGACCAGCTCAAGGCTCTCAGAGCGATGGGCTGCGACATAATACAGGGCTATTATTTCTCAAGACCGGTCCCCGCCGACGAGTATGAGCGCTTCCTCATCGAGAAGAAGGCCATGGGAGAGCAGAAGGAAGCAGTCAAAAAGACTGCCGGCTTCGCTCCTCTCTCCGCGGGAAAGCCCGCGTACGTCGAGAGAACGGCGGGCTTCTCCGACCGCATGGAGAGGATATACTACGTGAACACCGCCGACGGCAGCTTCATCGAGTTCACGCACAAGGGCAGCCTCGATGATCTTGAGATCGAGCGAAGAGGAGAGGACTTCTTCGGATCGCTGGAGGAGATCTGCGGCGGCGCCGGCGAGGAGGACAGAAAGAGGATACTGACGCTCATGCAAAAGGACGTGATCCTCTCTCAGGTCGCCTGCGGACAGTGCTTCTCGCTGAACTACCGGATGGCCGGGAGCGAAGGAGCGGCGATCTACAATCTGAAAGCGATAAAGACTGTTTCGTCCGGCGCTGACTGCCTGGTCATAGGCGTGAGCAACATCGGCGGAACAGATGAAAAGGGCAGAGCGGAGGACGCGGGCAGCTTCCAGAAGCTCGCGGACGCCGTCTCGGGCAGATGCAGATGAAGCGCGGTCCGCACTTTGTTCAGAGCCCCGGCCTGATGATGAAGGGAAGGAGGTACGGCATGTTATTAAGAAGATCACTGTGCATAATGCTCTGTCTGGTCATTTTTATCGCCTGCGGCAGCGGCAGCGATACATACGGACAGTCCGATCTGATCGTGAGCAGCAATACCGGGAGCGCGGGCAGCGTCCCCGCGGCGAGCGTGCCGGCAGTCAGCCCTTCGGCAGGCGCTGTTCCCGCCGCCGCGCCTCAGCCCCAGCCCGCCGCGCCGCAGACTCCGGCCGGCTATCAGGCTCCGGCTTTCGCGGAGTCGGTCTATCATGCCGACAAGGCCTACAGCAGGAACGGCGGAAGCATCGATATCTCTGAGGTCTCCAAAGGCTATGTGGGAGTCTCGGCCGTCTCCGACAAGAGGCTGAAGTTCCAGGTCGTCTACGGCACCGTGAAGTACAATTACAATCTGGCGAACGACGGCACCCCGATGATCTTCCCCCTGCAGAGCGGCAACGGCAATTACAAATTCAGGATCATGGAGAACATCGCCGACTCCAAATACGCGGAAAAGTGCTCTGTCTCCGCGGACGTAGTCCTCGCGGACGAGTTCCAGCCCTTCATCAGGCCGAGCGTATATATCAACTACTCACAGGCCTCGAACTGCGTTTTGAAAGCGGCGGAGCTGTCAAAGGACGCGAAGGACGCTCTGGAGGTGATCTCGCAGGTTTATTCGTACATCACCGCCAACGTGAAATACGACGAGGTGAAAGCGAAGACGGTGCAGTCCGGATACGTCCCCGATCCCGATGAGACTCTCAGGACCGGGAAGGGCATATGCTTCGATTACGCGGCTCTGGCCGGAGCGATGCTAAGGAGCCGCGGCATCCCCACCAAGGTGATCTTCGGCTACGTCTCGCCCGGAGACCTGTATCACGCCTGGAACATGATATATACCAGGGAAAAGGGATGGATCGTGGTCAAGATAGAGATAAAAGGCGATCAATGGGTCAGGCTTGACATGACCTTTGCCGCGGGCGGCGTGAGCCCGTCCTTCGTCGGCGACGGGAACCATTACGCGGACGTGTATTCATACTGAGGAGATTTGAGATGAGATTACTTGATGACCTTGCGATAAGCGCATTCTTTGAGAGCATGGCCATGATGATCCAGTCGGGGATCAGGACGGACGAGGCGGTCTCCCTGCTCGAGACGGGAGGGGAACATACGGGCGGCATGCTCGAGAAGGTCCTCGCGGTCCTGAAGGAAAAGACCGACGGAGGAGCCTCTCTTTCCGCCGCTATGGAGGAGTCCGGGGCTTTCCCGGATTACGCCGTCAGGATGACGCAGACCGGAGAGAAGTCCGGCCGCCTCGAGGAGATACTCTTCAGGCTGTCGACATACTACAAAGAGCAGAAGGATACCAGGGAGAAGCTCAAGAACGCGGTCACTTACCCGGCCGCGATGCTGCTGATGATCATCGCGGTGCTGCTGGTCATGCTCTTCATGGTCCTTCCCGCCTTCACCGACGTTTACGACAACCTCACCGGCAGTCTGGCCGCTTCGAGCTACAGTTACGTCAGGTGGGCATACGTCTTCTGCTGGGCCGCTCTCGTACTAATGGCGCTGATCGCGGCCGCCCTCATCATCGGTCTTCTCATGTGGAAGAACGGGAAAAAGGCCCCGGTCATCAAGCTCTTAAAGAAGAACGGCACCTGCAGGACCATACTCGAGAACATGGCCGTGTTCAGGTTCACCTCCGCCCTCGCGACCTTCATCGCCAGCGGGGAGATGCAGGACAACGCGGTCCTTGAGAGCCTGCCGATGACGGATGACGACGCGGTCGAGGAGAAGATCCAAAAGGTAACGAAGCACATGGAGGAGGGCCACGGCTTTGCCCAGGCCTCCTATGAAGAGAGCCTCTTCGAGCCTGTCTACGGCAGGATGCTGCTGGCGGGCGAGAGGAGCGGGAACCTCGAGGGCGTGCTCGGAAAACTCGCCGGCCTTCTTGAGACCAATTGCGGGGAACTGATAGACAGGCTCGTCGGCACGGTCGATCCGCTGCTCTCGGGCGTACTGATGGTGACCGTGGCCGTGACCCTGCTGTCGGTGATGCTCCCCCTCATAGGCATACTCGGATCCATCGCCTGATGAAAACGGTGAGAGAAAATGTATTCTGATATAAAAAGGACGAACCGCCTCGTATACGCCGCGATCGCCGTGCTCCTTGCCGCGGTCCTGATCTTCTTCGTCTTTAAGGATTCGGGACGCAGCATCGATCAGGAGAGCTCGTTCGCCATCGAGGAGGCTATCAGGAACTGCGCTCTGCAGTGCTACGTGGTGGAGGGAGTCTATCCTCCGAACATGGAATATATGAGGACAAATTACGGCCTGCAGGTGAACACGCAGGATTTTTATGTCACTTACGACGCTTTTGCCTCAAATATCCCTCCCTCGATCGTAGTGACTCCGAAGAAGGACCTGTAGGTACCGGCGAAGAAAGGAGTGTTCCTTGAAACAGAAAAAGAGTTCTTATCTGGGACTGTATTCCATAGGCATCGCTCTCATATTCCTGGCGGGCTTTTTCATGCTCGTCATTTTCGGCGCGCAGTGCTACAGGAGCACCGTGATGGAGAGAGACGCCAACATAAAGACCCGGTCGGTCCTCTCGTATCTTTCCGCCGTCGTCAGGGAAGGCGACAGCAGCGGGGCGGTGTCCGTCGAGCGCGACAGCGTCCTCGGAGACGTCCTGACGGTCAGGGACGGCGACAGCGGCTACGCCTTCAAGGTCTATTCGCGCGGGGGAAAGCTCCTGGAAGAGTACGTCCCCGCTGAGTCCGAGCCCGACGCCGACAGCGCGGAGACCATCGGCGAGACCGAAAGCTTTGCGGTGACGGAAATGAGGGGAGGCCTTCTGATGATCGATACGGACGAAGGGCGGGTGCTCATAAGGCTGAGGAGCCTTGCGGAGGATCAATATGAATAGGAAAGATCATATCACCGCCTTTTATATCGAGACTCTGATACTCATCGTCGTATTCGTCGTCGTGATACTGATGCTCACCAACGTGTTCCAGGCGGCGCGGATCGAGAGCGTCAGGGCCAGAAGGCTCTCTGACGCCGTGATACTCGCCGGCAATGTCGCCGAGGCGATGTCGTGGACGGAAGAAGGCGAAGACCTTCTGAGCGTCCTGGGAGGCGAAGGCGGCGCCGAGCTCATGCCTGACGGCAGGGGCCTTACCGTGTACTACGGAGAGGATCATCAGGCGGACAGGAACGGCCCGTACATGGTGAGCGCGGTCGTGGTCTCGGAAGAGCAGGGCGCGGAAGCGGAAAGCAGGCTCGTCACATACGAGATATCGGTAAAAGACACACAGCGCGGGGAAGTCATCTATACCCTCAGGACGTCGGTGTTCAGGAAGGGGGAGAGATCATGAAGCAGATACCTGTAAGACTGGGGCCGCTCGCCCTTCTCCTGACGGTCATCACGATCTGCCTTGCCGTCCTTTCGCTGCTCGCCCTGACGACGGCGCGCGCGGATCTTAAGCTGGCGGAGAGGGCCGCGGATACCCAGGCCCGGCGCTACGCTCTCGAAGAGGAAGCGAACCGTTTCCTCTTGGAGCTTGAGAACGGGAGCGCCGAAGGCGCCGTCACGGGCGGGGCCGAAGGCCTGATCAGAAAAACATTCGCGAGCGACGGCTTCTTCCTTGAGACGGAGTTTAAGAAGACCGCCGGAGGATACGAGATCGTGTCCTTCAGAAGCGGCAGAGAGTGGGAAGAAGATACAGAGATCAATATTTGGGACGGTAACAGGGAATGAGCATATCCGAGATCCTTAAAAAAGCTGTCGACAGCAGCGCTTCCGACGTCTTTCTGGTCGCGGGGCTTCCGATGACCTTCAAGCGTGGGGGGCATCAGGTCAGGGAGGATTCCGGCGTGCTTATGCCTGCCGATATCGCCGTCCTGGTCGACGAGATCTATGAGATGAGCGGAAGGGACAGGATCAATCTCGACAAGCGCGTGGACGACGATTTCTCCTTCGCGGTGCCCGGGCTGGGCCGCTTCAGAGTGAACGTGTTCAGGCAGCGCGGTTCTATCGCGGCAGTCATAAGGGTCATACGCTTCGGTCTGCCCGATCCCGCCGCCCTCGGCATACCGGAGAGCGTCCTCTCGCTCGCGGACAATAAAAAGGGCCTCGTGCTCATAACCGGAGCCGCCGGCGCGGGCAAATCGACGACTCTGGCCTGCATGATAGACAGGATCAACAGGAGCAGGGACGGTCACATCATAACGATGGAAGACCCCATAGAGTATATACACAGGCACAACAAGTCCATCGTCTCGCAGAGAGAGATCTCGATAGACACTCCCGGATACCTGTCCGCTCTGCGCTCCGCCTTAAGGGAGAGCCCGGACGTGATACTGCTGGGCGAGATGAGGGATTACGACACCATATCCGCGGCCATCACCGCGGCGGAGACCGGCGTTCTGGTGCTCTCCACCCTCCATACCAGCAGCGCGGCGAACACGATAAACCGCATACTCGACGCCTTCCCCGCTGATCAGCAGAAGCAGGTGAAGATACAGCTGGCCCAGCTCCTCAGGGGCATAGTCTGCCAGCAGCTGGTGAAGGATAAGGACGGAAACCTGACCGCCGTTTTCGAGATCTTAAGGACGAATCCGGCCATCCAGAACATGATCAGGGAGGACAAGCTCTACCAGCTCGAGTCCGTGATGCAGACAGGCGCGCAGGAGGGCATGTGCACCATGGACGGAAGCCTCCTCAAGATGTACAAAGAGGGAAGGATCACCAAAGAGACCGCGCTCATAAGCTGCGTCAATTACGAGAACATGACGAAAAGGCTCTGATGCCCGCGCGCGGGCGGCGCTCATGTGAAAGGAGGGAAACATGGCAAAGGATGACGAAATCAGGGATATCCTGTTTGTCAGGACTCTCGGCGGCTTCTCCGTGACGCTGAACGGAAAGCTGATCGCCGGGGGCTCAAAGGCCAAGGGATCTCAATACCAGGATCTGCTCATGATCCTGATACACAACGCGGAAAAGGGCGTGCCCAGAGACCAGCTCGAGGAATTCCTTTTTGAGTACCGCGATCTGGACAACATGCGCCACGCGCTCCAGAGCGTCATATACAATTCCAAGAAAAAGCTGAAGAGCCTGGGCCTTCCCGACGCGGAGAATGCGATAATCCAGAAAAAGGGAGTGTTCTACTGGAACAGCGCCCTGCCGGTAAAGGAGGACGCCCGCGATTTCGAGGCTTCATATAACGAAGCGGCGCGGACTGTGGACCCCGAAAAGAAGCTCGAGGCCTATCTTAAGGCTGTCAGCCTCTACAGCGGGGAATTCCTTCCCAACCTCACCGCCTCGATCTGGGCGATGAAGGAGGCGACGAGGCTCAAGGCCATATTCTACGAATGCGTGGAGGACGCCGCGGGGCTCCTGCGCGAGAGCCAGGATCATTTCCGGCTCAGAGACCTCGGCGTCTACGCCGCGAAGATAGATCCTCTCTCCGACTGGGAGACCCTGACCATGGAGGCCCTCGTGGCCCTGGGCAAATATGACGAAGCGCGCCAGCTCTACGACGATACCGTCGCCTATTACATAAACGAACAGGGCATCAGACCGTCGAAGAGCATGATGGAGAAGTTCAGCCAGCTCAGCAACGAGATGATACACAGGCACGAAGTGCTCGATCTCATACAGGTCGGGCTCTCGGGCATGAGTGACCAGTCCCCGGGAGGATACCTCTGCAGCTATCCCATCTTCACCGGCATATATCAGATGGTCGAGCGGATGATGGAAAGAGGCGGGCAGTCCGTCTTCCTGATGCTCTGCACGGTGGTCGACAGCAAGGGCAATCCGGTCGAGAGCGGGGAAAAGCTCAGCGAGCTCTCGCAGAGGATGGTCGAGGCGGTGAGGCATTCGGTCCGCCGCGGCGACGCTCTCTGCCGCTACGGGAACGGCCAGGTGCTCGTGCTCCTCGTCAATACCTCGAGAGAGAACTGCGATATCATCCAGCGAAGGATAAACAAGCACTTTATCATCGGACGGCAGCGCATAGGCATACAGTATTACGTGAACAGCGTTTTCTGGACGCCGCAGATGCCCGAAGAGACCAGCGAGAAGGACAGGAAGGGAGAGGACAGCGATGGGTAATTCGCAGAGCTATATCAGCGGCCCCAACAACGTCGTGGTCTGCGTGAACGGAAGATCGGCGCCTGACTTCAGCGGCGTGCTCTACCACAATTACAGCGAAGAGGGCTCCGTCTTCAAAAACACGGATGATATGATATTCACGATGGAGAAGCTCTTCAACTGGCTGAATTTTCCCCACGCCGCGACGAACGACAGGACCTTCGGGGAGGAGACGACAGTCAGCATAAGACAGCAAACGGAAAGGACAAAGATCATGAGCGACGACAGACTTCTTCAGAAACACGGGGATATCGGTACCTTCATCGTCAGGGTGCAGCACAGAGAGAATTCCAGCTGGCAGGGAAGGATAACCTGGATCGAAGAAGACAGGACCATCAGCTTCAGGTCTGTATTCGAGATGCTCAAGCTCATGGAGAGCGCCATCGATTCGGTCAGCGTTCCCGAAGAAGAGGAAGGAACGAACTGGTTCGAGAAATGAGCGGGCGCGCCGCGAGCCGGTAGTTTTCGTGCGCCGTGAAGATCGATCAACAGCGGGGGACAGTTCAAATGGGCAGCAGTTCAAGGTCATACGCGGGAATGAGGAAAATCGTCGTTTTCCTTATTTTTGTCATGCTTTTGTCATCGTGCGCGACGGCCTTCGTCTGGGCGCAGGACGACCGCGATACGGTGAGAGTAGGCTATTACGAAAACGAAGTCTTCCAGGAAGGCGCCAGGGAGGGCGCCGTAAAGTCCGGATACGCGTATGAATACTATATAAAGCTCTCCGAGTATACCGGCTGGAGATATGAGTATGTTTACGGCGGCTTCGGCGAACTGTATCAGATGCTCCTGGACGGCGAGATAGACCTCCTCGCGGGCCTCGCCTGGAGAGAGGAGAGGGCGCAGATCATCGCCTATCCCGACGCGGTCATGGGGAACGAATCGTATTACCTCGTCAAGCATGATTCCGAGACCGCGATAAGCTCCGAACCCGCGACTCTGGGGGGCAAAAGGATAGGCGTTCTCGACAGCGTCATGGTGAGCCTGCTCGAGCGTTATCTTGAAGACAACAGGGTGGAAGCCGAGGTCGTCGTCTATCCCGATCATGATCAGATGCTCAGAGACTTCGATTCCAGCGAGCTCGACGTATTCGTCGCCGAGAGCGACGGCGCCCACGGCAGGGACCATGCTGAGATCATCTCTGTCATGGGCCTCTCGGATTATTATCTCTGCGTGAACAAAGACCGTCCCGATCTTTTGCGGGAGCTCAACGAGGCCCAGGCCCATCTCGCGGTCGAGGAGCCCAATTACCTCAATTCTCTCAAGGTAAAATACTATTCGGTGAGCGTGATGGCGAAGGCCTTCTCCGCGGCGGAGAGGGAGTGGCTCGCGTCTCACGATACGCTGCGCGTCGGATATCTCAGGAACTATCTTCCCTACAGCGACGAGGACGGGGACGGGAACGTCACGGGACTGGTCAGGGACCTCATCCCGGAGATGCTCAGGCAGCTCTCCGTCACGGATCTCGGCGTGGAATACCGCAGCTTCCAAAGCTACGACGAGATGATAGAGGCCATGGCGGCGGGGGAGATCGATACCGCGTTCCCCGTCGGCGGCGGCCTGTATTATTCGGAGGAGAACGGTATATACCAGTCGACTCCCATAGTGTCGGCGACCACCCAGATCATCCACAAAGGGTCCTACGGCGAAGATACCGCCAGCCTGTTCGCGGTGAACGAGAACAACCGCATGCAGTATTACTATATAAAGACGAACTTCCCGGACTCCGAGATACTTTTATGCCCCTCGATCGACGCCTGCCTTGAGGCTGTCATGAACGGCGACGCCACCTGCACGACCCTCAACGGCCTTCGCGCCAACGACATCCTTAAAAACAGCAAGTACAAGGCCCTGTCCCAGCATCAGGCCGCCTGGACCGACGACAGATGCTTCGGCGTCGAGATCGGCAACGAAGGCCTTCTGAAGCTGCTCAACCACGGGATCAACGTCACTGGGAGCGAGTTCGCGCAGGATCTCGCCTTCAAATACGCGGACAGGCTCTATTCCTACAGTTTCCAGGATATGATAAGGGACAACCTTAAGCTCTTCGCGGCCCTGATCTCCCTCATCATCGCCCTCGCCGTACTCATGCTCGTCAGATACATAAAGAGGTCGAGGAAGGAAGCGGCCGAAAAGGAGAACGCCCGCCTTGAGCTCGAACAGAAGGTCATCCTTCAGAACAGGCTCCTGGAGCAGGAGAAGCATAGGGCCCAGCAGGACAGCATGATCACGGCCCTGTCTTCGGATTACCGCAGCGTGTTTTATGTAAACCTGGATGACGACGAAGCCACATGCTATCTCGAAGATAAAAGGCTGGGCGAGGCCTTTGCCCACGGCAGGCACTTCCCGTATCTGAGCACCTTCACGGACTTCGGCATGGAGCATGTGGCCGAGAGCTACCGCGAGGGCTATCTTGAATTCATCAGGCCCGAGAACATCAAAAGAGAGCTCCTCGTGCATCCCCTCATCACTTACAGCTTCCTGGAGCTCAGGGACGGCAAGGAGACCTATTCCATGCTGCGCATGGCCGGCGTCCGCCATATGGAGGACAGGGCCGACCATAAGGTGCACGCGATAGGCGTCGGCTTTACCGACATAGACGAAGAGATGAGGCGCTCGCTCGAGCAGAGGACGGCCCTCATATCGGCGCTCGCGGCGGCTGAGGAAGCGAACAGGGCGAAGACCTCCTTCCTCTCGAGCATGAGCCACGAGATCAGGACCCCGATGAACGCGATCATCGGCCTCGACAGCCTCGCCCTCAGAAATCAGGCTATCCCGGCCGAGACCAGGGAGTATCTCGAAAAGATAGGCAACAGCGCCAGGCACCTTCTGGGCCTCATCAACGACATCCTCGACATGACGCGCATCGAGTCCGGGCGCCTCTTCCTGAGAAAAGAGGAGTTCTCTTTCGCGAACATGCTCGAGCAGATCAACACCATGCTCATGTCGCAGTGCAAAGAGAAGGGCCTCGATTACGAATGCGTCCTTTCCGGCGGAGTCAGCGACTACTACATCGGGGACGACACCAAGATCAAGCAGGTCCTTCTGAACATACTTTCCAACGCCGTCAAGTTCACCGACGCCCCGGGAAGCGTACGCCTGACGGTGGAGAGGGTGGCGGCCTATGAGGATCAGTCCACTCTGCGCTTCTCGGTGAAGGATACCGGCATAGGGATGGACAGCTCCTTCATACCGAAGATCTTCGATTCCTTCACGCAGGAGGACAGCGGCAGGAGCAACAGATACGGCAGCACGGGGCTGGGTATGGCCATAACGAAGAACCTCGTGGAGCTCATGAACGGCACCATATCTGTCGAATCCGAAAAGGGAGCCGGCTCCGAATTCACGGTGGTCCTGACGCTCAAGAACTGCAGCCGCCAGAAGGATCTGGCCGTCTATATGGACATAAAGGACATGAAGGTCCTCATCGTCGACGACGAGGAGATCGCGCAGGAGCACGCGAGGATCATCCTCGACGAGGCGGGCATAAAGGCGGACGCCTGCTTCGGCGGCGAGGAAGCCCT
>JAEEGL011183273.1_pt1 | contig 19648 bp, 16 predicted proteins | sample 9134231 | NCBI WGS metagenome assembly JAEEGL01 (sample SAMN16246548, study PRJNA631951) | gut metagenome | biome: gut microbiome; feature: rumen; material: fiber-attached | host: Bos | place: Iran: Karaj | collected 2018-10 | reverse complement strand
TTGTTGGAGTGCTCACGCTCGAAGGTCTTGATACCACCGATGCCACTGCCGATGGCAGTGCCGAAACGCTCGGGTGCGATATCCTCGCCCACGCGCAAGCCACTGTCAGCCATAGCCTGGGCGGCGGCCGCAAGAGCAAAGAGAGCGAAACGGTCATTGTGACGTATCATAGTCTTGTCGATACCATACTCTTCGGGAGCAAAACCTTTGACCTCGGCGGCTATCTTCACCGGTAGGTTCTCACGGTCAATCTGTTGGATGAAATCTATACCGCAGACACCCTTCACCAGGCTGTCCCACAAGGTTTCCACATTATTTCCAAGGGGGGTGATGCAACCGACACCCGTAATAACTACTTTGTTCATAGTCTTAATTGATTTCAATATTATATAATTAATAGCGCACGACAGCGGCACTGGTGACAAAACCTGCGCCGAAGCCGTTGAATACCATAAGGTCGCCACGCTTAATAACCCCCTCGCGTATCTTCTCGTCGAGCAGCACGGGAATGCTGGCCGACGACGTGTTGCCACGACGTTCTATATTGTGCAGAAAGCGCTCCTGCGGAAGGTCGAAGTTTTGTTTGATGGCTTCGAGAATACGCATATTGGCCTGATGCAGAAGGAAGTGGTCGATATCCTCGAGTTTAAGGCCTGCTTTCTCAACCACATCGCGGATGTCGCGCTGAGCCGAAGTGACAGCCATACGGAATACCTCACGGCCTTTAAGCTGCATAGCTTTGTGTGTGTCAATGCCCTCACCAACCTCGAAGGGGGTGGGTTCACACGGCAGACGGTAGTAGATAACGTCAGGCATAGGGGCTGAGGTCAACTTGCTGGCCAGCAAGCTATCGCCCTTGCCCAGCACCATGGCGCCGGCAGCGTCGCCAAAGAGCACGCAAGTCTCGCGCTGTGTCCAGTCAACCATACGAGTCACCTCCTCGGCACAGATGTAGAGGATATGGTTGGCACGACCCGTCTCAAGAAAAGCGTCGCAGATATCCAAACCATAGGTGAAGCCGGCACAGGCCGAGTTAAGGTCCATCGTGGGGCAATTGGGGCCCTTGATGCCGAGAATATGCTGCACAAGGGCTGCCAACGAAGGGGTTACATAAACATTACAGACATTGTGACAGATGATGAAGTCGATGTCTTCAGGCACCAGACCGGCGGCGTCGATGGCACGCTGACCGGCCAAAGCCGCCAGCTCCTCAAAGCGCTCGGTAGTGATTATCTGTCGTGATTTGATACCAGTGCGCGTGGTAATCCACTCGTCACTTGTGTCAACATACTCCGAAAGCATGTCGTTGGTGACGGTGTGTTTCGGTACGGCACTTCCTGTTCCAAGTATTTTCATCTTATAGTTTTTGTGGGCCACTTTGTGCTTGTAAAGGAGTTCAGGCCCGTGTTATTTTCTTAATTTTTATTAATTTTTCGGGCTGCAAAGAAACAGCAACTTGACAAATGCAAAAAGTTAAATTAGGTAAAACATACAATAAGGTAGGCGAAAATACGTTATTTTGGGTGAAAATAAACTATTTTTGGTAAAACTAGACCAATATGAACATTCACCAATCTCAAAATCTGACGGAATTTGGTCGCTTTTTGACCCAAAAGACCCCCATTCTATACTTTTTGACGCTCACGATTTTCTTTGCTATTCTATTAGTCGTTTTCAGCCAACCGACAAGTCTGCTAAACCTAACCACCCAGCTGACCGACACAAATCCACAGCTGCAGATGGCTTATACAACCATCGCAGGCCTAATCACCCTCCTATTAAGCCGCGCCCTGCTCTATTTTATCTCGCTCCACCAAAGCATCTCACCTATGGGATGTTTCATCTGGCTGCTGGCTGAGCTGATAGCCGTCATCGGCGTTTTATGCTTCACACTGTGGCAGATAAGTGGAGGTGGACGCCTGATGCTGGCACCTCTGGCAGGCGACTTCCTGCTGGGCGTCATCGCCATCGAGGCCCTCCCCTACGTCATTTCATTTCTCGTCTTCAAACTCAGGGAATCCCAAAGCGAGGTAGAACAACTGCAAGAGCAGATACAACAGTTGCACCCTGAGGACACCCTGGCAGCCATCCCCATGGGCGAACGCACCATCAACTTCCACGACAAAGGCAACCGATTGGTATTCAGTACCGCCTGCGGCAACCTTCTCTACATTGAAGCTGCCGACAACTATGTAAATATCCACTATTTGAACGACGACCACGAAGAAACCTTCATCCTGCACAACACTCTAAAAGAGCTGGAACGGCAGATGAAAACCACCCCTCTGTTGCGCTGCCACCGCGGCTACATGGTCAACATCGAGAATGTCAAGCTTCTGCGTAAAGAAGGTGTGGCTTTCCTGCTGGAACTTAACGGCAGCGGCAAAACCATCCCTGTCACCAAAACCTATGCCGCCTCCATCACCGAACGACTGGCCCCGAATCACAACTAATAAAAATCATTACCCTATGGAGTTCCGACTCACCTACCAAGAAATCAGCGACTTGATTGAGAAAAAAGCAGGACGTGCCCTGCCTTTGTCCTATGGCGGACCTCACACTGTACGCGTGAGCTACGACGTCAACGTGCTCTTCAAAACTGCCAACGTGGGACTAGACCTCACCGTCGACCACATTGAAGGTCGCGACATCTTCCTGTCATACGACGGCGGAACCGGCATCGACTTTATGGTGCGGCAAGCCCTGGCGATGGCCAAGAGCCGCCCGGGTGGCGAATTCATCGAACCGCTGGACGGCAACCGCATCCTGCTCTGCCTGAGCAAGAACCAGCAGGCCGGGACTCTCTTCGACTATATCACGCTGCAGGACATCCGCTTCGACGAGCACTACGCCATCGTCGAATTCGTCCCGAACAGCCTTTAAATCAAGCATTGTGATATTTCTCGTGCCGCAGGATGGTGTGGGCACGGTAGAGTTGTTCCAAGAAGAACAGGCGCACCATCTGGTGGTTGAAGGTCATCTGCGAGAGCGAAATCTTGCTTTTAGCGGCTGCATAGACGGCCGGTGAGAATCCAAAGGCTCCTCCGACCACAAAGGCCAGTGTACGCACCCCTCCATTCATTTGTTTTTGAAGATACTCGGCAAAGTCCACTGAGGTGTACTCTTTGCCGTGTTCGTCGAGCAGAACCACACAGTCAACCTTCTCCAACTGCTTTAATATCAGCTGTCCTTCCTTCTCTTTCACCTCGTCCGGGGTCGCCTTGCCCATGTTCTTCAGCGCAGGAACGGTGACCAACTCGAAGTCGCAATAATGCTTCAAACGACCGACATATTCGTCGATACCCGTCTGGATATAAGGCACATCCGTTTTGGAAACCACTATAAGCTTTATATTCATAATCCCAGGATGCGAGTGGCAAAGGGGAGGCATGAACGGTAGACGCAGTGGTAGGGGGTCTGAACTGTCCCGAAGCTGCGATAGAAATACTCGTTTCCACGCTCCATACTTCCCTCGAAGTCGAAAGCCTTCGTGACGGAGGAGAGCTGCTCTATGATTCGCCAGAAGAGATAGGTCTGGCTGTTGCGCGGAGCCTTGTCGGAGATAGCCGACATCAGGGCGTAGGCACACTGGTTGTCGAAGACAACGAACGACACATGCAACACCTCGCCGTCGGCATTCCGTAGCGCCCAAAAGCGCCCCTGGCCCCGCCCGACGGCCGTCTGGCAGACATGCTCGATCAACTCGCGCGACAAAACATCTTTCAAGCCCTTGCGTCTGAAGTAAGACTCATGCATAGCGGCAAACAGGGCCGCATCGCGGAAGTCCGCGTCGAGTGTGCACACCGCCGCCACATCATCCATATTCTGCCGCCTCGCCCGTGACGCACGGCTCATCAGCTCCGCAGGAGACGAGATATCCGGGAAACGGTAAGTATAGCATGTAGTTTGCTTGAATCCAGCCCAATAGAACGGTAGCCAGTCGGTAACCGAAGGTGAAAAACGCTGCGAATAGAGTGCCAAGTGCATCCCTTTCAGCCGGTCGGCCATTTCTGCCATCACCCTTTGGCGTTCTGTGAAATCCAACCCCTCGCTCAACCATGGGCCATTGTATTGCGTCAGCTGAGGCTGAAGGACATATTTGAGACCCAACTTCTTACCAACCAAAAACGGCAAAGCGCCTACAATCTCACCCTGCTGCTCCACCAGTAACACATCCCACTGCTTGCCCCGGCAGACAGCCTCCATCCACCAATATTGCTGAAACAGAGGGACGTATAGACCCTCTGTTTCACATAGTTGGCGGTATTGTTCCTTGTTGGTCACTGTATCTTGATACTCACGCGGTTGTTCTTGATACGTCCCTCACGGGTCTCGTTGTCGCCGATGGGGTCGTCCGACCCCTTGGCCACCACCTCGATACGGTCCTTCTCGATGCCGCGCATCATAAGGGCCTTCTTGATTTCGGTGGCACGCTGGCGCGAAAGGCCAATGCAGTAGGCCTCGGTGCCTTGGTTGTCGGAGTAGCCGGTGAGAAGCACCCCTTTGCGTTCATTCTCTTTAAGATAGGAGGCGATGGTATCGATCTGCGGCAGCCACGACTCCACAATGGTGGCGTCGTTGGGGAAGAAGCGCACATCCTCGAAGGTGCGGCTAACGGTGTCGGGAGAGAAAATCGGTTTCTTCTTGGTACCGAAGTACATCAGCAGTCCCACGTGTATAACCGGTTCTTCGCGTTTCTGGTTGTAATAGTCGGTACCCTTGAAGTAGCGGTAGTCTATTTCGGCCACCTGGTACTGCAGCTTGTTGCGCATCTCCTGCCTCACCTTCCAGGCGTCAAAGGCATCGAGTGCCGACTTGGCCTCGGTCTTGGCCTGTTCGGAGAGGGCGGCGCGTTCGGCGGCATCCTCTATTTCAGGATTCACCGCATAGACAGCGCAGAGGGTTGCCGTGGCACGGGTCATCTTCTGCAGGTAGTTGACCACCGGGGTGAAGTCGCCCCATACCGGCTTCTTCATACGGCTGGCCGACACGAGGTTGACATAGTCGTAGGGCAGATAATAGATACGGGTGTCCTTGGTATTGAAGTTGGTGTACTTCCAGATAGTGTCGTAATCGTCCTGGCGCACCTTCTGACGGCCTTCAATAAAAGGCGAAGCCTTCTTCTTGCCGCCCTTGGGCTTGGCCTGGGCCGCCACATCCATGCCGCTGCCGAGGAGCAGCGCGACGATGAGCAGACTGAATATTTTCTTCATAGCAGTGTCGTTTATTCTTTTGTGCCTGATTAACGTGTTTTCTTGCAAAAAATTGCGTCCCTGCACCTTTATGCGGTACGCTCGGTGTCGACCACCGTGCCGTTCTCGCACACCGCCACACGGGCCGGGAAGCGGTCTATCGTCATAAAGTCGTGGGTGGAGATAAGCATGGTAGTACCGGTTTCGCGCCCCATGTCGACCAGCAGCTGCATGATTTCGGCCGAGGTCACAGGGTCGAGGTTGCCAGTGGGTTCGTCGGCCAGGAGCAGTTTCGGGCTGTTGATGAGGGCACGTGCGATGCCCACACGCTGCTGCTCACCCTCGGAAAGCTGACGGGGCATGGCGCCGGCCTTGTGGGCTATGCCCACGGCAGTCAGCGTCTTCTCAATCTGTTCCCGTATGGCGTCCCTCTTGCGCCACCCCGTGGCACGAAGCACGAATTCGAGGTTGGAGGCCACGTCACGGTCGTCGAGCAGACGGAAATTCTGGAACACGATGCCTATCTGGCGGCGCAGACGGGGCACCTCACGGCGGCGGATGCCTGCCACATCGATGCCGCACACCATGGCACGACCGCTTTCGATGGGCTGGTCGGCATAGAGACTGCGCAACAGCGAAGTCTTGCCAGCCCCGCTTTTGCCAATCAAATATACAAATTCGCCCGCCTCCAGACGCAGCGACACATCTTTCAAAAGCGGTTCTTCATCGTGGCTAATCACCACATTTTCAAGCAGCACAACAGGCTCCTGCGGGGTGTTATTTTCATTGTTCTCCATAGCTTGCGACCAAACTTTCGCCGTGCAAAGATACGAAAAATAATTGACGTCATCCTTTTTTTACGCGAATTTCCGCAAATGGCCGCAAAATATCGTCGCGCTATTCCACCACCAGGCGGCGGGTGCTGATGCCTGCTGGGGTGACGAGCTTCACCAGGTAGACGCCCGCAGGCAGCGTGCCGATGTCGAAGCGCGCCGTTGTGCCTGCGACGGTCTGCGCCGCCAGCTCGCGTCCCGCCAGGTCGCACAGGGTCAGGCGTCCGCCCAGGGCCGCCTCCGGCAGCGTGGCCTGCACCGCACCGTGCGCCGGGTTGGGGCTCACCGTGAAGTCGGGCCCGTCGCCCACCTCGTCCAATCCCAGAGCCATAAAACCCACGGGGTGGCTCCAGTCGCTGTAGGCTATCGTGTCGTAGCCCGGGGTGGTGTAACGGCACCCCTTGCGCACCCACACCCCCAGCATCACGCCGGGCTCAAGGTCGGTAAAGGTATAGGAACGCAGGCTGTCTGCCACTGGGATAACGGTGGCCGCCTCGACCCCTGCCGCGTATTCGCCGATGGCCAACTCGAACAACTCGGGCTGCTCCACCGTCTGCCAGCTCACCGTGGCCGTAAGGTGTCCGCGACCCTCCAGCCGCAACTCCGGCGTCACACACCGCAACCGCACTATCGGAAACAATATTCCCCAACAGCAATGAGCCGTAGAATGATTTAAATAAAAACTGCTGTCTGTCCCCTCGAAGTAATTCCCACTCATTTGTGTTACATCGCCTGCAATTTGTCGGTAGAAATGGCCTGGTATCCCATCATAATGTTGGTTTGCGTACGCATTCCATCGATCCAATGGAAAATTCCGCGATACAAAAAAATTCATAGATAATTCGTTTACACCGTAAGGCCTCTCAAAATAGAACTCATAACAATTAACAGCCTCTGCACCTTCGTCGAATTCATACAAGAAATAGGCATTTGTTGCTTCGTATACATCCGCTGAGTCAACAAAAACAGCGGTTGGGAGGATTCCGCTCAGTTGATACCCACATGATGGAAGATTGACGTTACCTTGATATGTCTGTCGATACAAATACATACCAGGTGCACAATCTCTGTGAAAAGGAAAATTTTTCCCGGTGTAGGCTATACCATAAACGAGGGTATTGCTATCAGGTAGTGAATAGCGAACATATAGATTGCACACCTTGTGGTTAAGTGCAGTATCTTTTGTTATTGATTCATACTCATGGAATAGATACCACGGGTCACGATATCGAATAGTGTCTGTTTGGGCATTGGTCTGGGTGCTTATTGCTATCAAAGCAAGCCAACCGATAAAAGCAAACGACTTCCTGGAATTCTTCATATTTTGTTTATGGTATTTTGTTGATGCAAAGTTACAAACTTTTTCTGATGTAACAAAAAATATTTTTCACATACTGCTGCATTCCGTGCTATGAAAAAGCGGCCAACGCCCCGCGATCCTCGGCATTTCTTTTTGATTTCTTCTTCAGTTCTTCTTGAATTCAACTAGAAATGCAGAAGAACAACAGAAGAACAGCAGAAGAACAGCCCTCTACACTCGCTCTTCTTCAGTACTTTAACGGCACCTCAACGCTATTTCGACGGTAAAAACCGTTGAAATGCCGTTGAAATACCGTCGAAGTGCCACTTATGTGCCGTCTCCACGGGATTGTTTGCGAATGCAAAGATACAATTTTTTCCCGAAACGGCAAGTCCTTTTCCCCGTGTTAAAAATGGTTATTTATGCCGCCGCGAAATGTTAAATTAACACTTTTTTTGATAATAATTAAAAAAATGTATGTACTTTTGCATTTTAAAACGAACGAAACTGCATTACTAAATAACCGAAACTATGGCAGAAATCACACGTACTTTCGACCTGCTGGACCATCTGGTGGAACGCTACCCGAAGGACGACATTCTGGCGGGAAAAGTGAATGGCGAATGGGTGAAATACTCATCGCATGACTATTATAAGTATGCTCATTATCTGGCTTATGGACTCTGCGAGATAGGTCTAAAACAAGGAGACCGCGTGGTAACCATGAGCGCCAACTGTCCCGAATGGAACTTCATCGACATGGCCTTGGCTATGTGTGGCATCATCCATGTGCCCATCTACCCCACCCTGTCGACCGAGAACTACCTGCACATTCTGCGCCACAGCGAGGCCGAGGCGGTTTTCGTGAGCACCAAGGTATTGCTGGGACGCTTGCAGGCTGCACTGGGCCAGCTGGAGAAGAAGCCGCAGGTGTTCACCCTGTCCAACATAGAAGGAGAGCACCGCATGCTGGAAATTCTCAAGGCCGGCATCGCCAACCGCGACAAGTGGATGGCAGAGATAGAGCGCCGTAAGCAGAGCATCCAGCCCGACGACTGGATGTCCATGATTTACACCAGCGGCACCACTGGATTGCCCAAAGGTGTCATGCTGAGCCACCGCAACCTCTGCTCCAACTTTATGGCCCATGCCGAGGTGAACCCCTGCGACAGCCGGCACAAATTCCTCTCCTTCCTGCCGCTCAACCACATATATGAGCGCTCGATGAACTACCACTACCAATACAAAGGCATCAGCACCTACTATGCCGAGAGCCTGGGCACCATCCAGCAGAATATGCAGGAGATACAAGCCGACGGCTTCTGCGCTGTGCCGCGCGTGCTGGAAATGGTCTACGACAAACTCTATGCCGCCGGTAAGGACTTCCGCGGCATGCGCAAACGCATCTATGATTGGGCCTTCGCTCACGGTAAGCGCTACGACTACACGCTGGTGAAAAAGGTAAGCCTGTTCTACCAGCTGGCACAGTGGTTCCTGGACAAGGCGGTGTACAGCAAATGGCGCGAGAAATTCGGCGGCAAACGGCTGACGGTCATCACCGGAGGCAGTTCCATCCAGCCCAAGATGGTACGACTCTTCGCCGCCGCCGGAATCAACATCTACGAAGGCTACGGCCTCTCGGAAACCAGCCCCGTCATCGCCGTCAACGACCCGGCCCACCATATGGTGAAGATAGGCACCGTGGGACCCATTCTGAGCGGCGTGGAGATGAAGTTCGACGAGGACGGCGAGATATTGACCCGCGGACCGCACGTGATGATGGGCTACTACAAAGACCCCGAATACACCGCCCAGGTGATTGACAAGGATGGATGGTTCCACACCGGCGACATCGGCGAACTGGTGAGTGGTCGCTACCTGAAGATTACCGACCGCAAGAAAGACATCTTCAAGCTGTCGGCCGGCAAGTATGTGGCACCGCAGCTGATTGAGAACATGCTTCGCGGCTCGGAATATGTCGATCAGGTGATGGTCATCGGCGAGAACGAGAAACAGGTAGCCGCCATCATAAGCCCCAACTTCAATACCCTGCACTACTGGGCATTGAAACACAAGATGCACTACCGCGACAACGTGGAACTGATTGCCCTGCCGCAAGTGCTCGAAAGAATACGCAAAGAGCTTGACGAATACAACAAATCACTGGCGCCGCACGAGCAGATAAAGCAGTTCCGTCTGGTGCCCGAGGAATGGACCTCTGCCAACGGCCTGCTCTCCCCCACCCTCAAGCTGCGTCGCGGCCCCCTGATGGACAAGTACAAAGCCCTCGTGGCCGATATCTATGGCAAAGAGAAAGCCTCCAGCAGTGGTCTCTTCTCCGCTTTCAAGAGTATCGAACTGCCCACCATGCCGTGGGGGAAAAAGTCCTGAGGCGCCTGTAACAAAGAAAAAAGCCCTTGTGTCATCGACCAAGGGCTTTTTTTGTTGTCCTACCAGGACTCGAACCTAGACAAACAGAACCAAAATCTGGTGTGCTACCATTACACCATAGGACATCCTGCTCAAAAATGAGGATGCAAAGATACTAACTTTTCTGTTTCCGACAAAATTTATTTTCTTCCATACTCAATATCAGCACCATCACCGGATATAGACAGCCTATAGAGAGCAGACCCATCTGGCGTTCGAGCATAGATTCGAACAGCAGATTGAACATCACCACAACGGTGAGGAGCGCGAGGAAAAAGCGCCAGGAACTACGCATGCCCATGGCTGTACAGAACGGCAGCAAGAGGAACAGCAGCAGCGCCAGCAGGCCGGGAATGCCCGCTGCCAGCAGGCTTTCCATATATTGGTTGTGGGCGTTGTACTTGGCCTTGGCACCAGGTTCATAACCATCGGCCTCATACTGCTCCACCTGCCTGGCACGATAGTCGCCCACGCCATAGCCCACCAACGGGCTGTCGCTGTAGGCGTGCCAGTTGCAGCGGTTGATGGAGGTGCGGGCGTCGCCATCCACATTCTTCAAGGTGGCAGAGATACGGTCGACATAGCCTGGCATCAACTGCGTGGCGGCCACTATGGTCACAGCTGCAAGCAGACCGACGCAGAGACTCAGCTTCCAACTGCCGCGCGTAACCAGCAAGTGGACCACACAGGCTACCGCCGCAAGCCCCATAGCCAACATACCAGCGCGCGAATTGACGACTACTGCATAGCAGACAGCCATCAGCAGCGCCACAATCAATACCACACGCAGCCATCCTTTCAGCTCTTTCCAATGACCGGTGAGTTCATGATAGACAAAAACCATAGCCACCACGGCATACAAGGCAATATAGGAATGGTGGTACACTCCGGCACGTTCCGGAGTAAAGAAACAATTCTTAAAATGAGTAAACCCCGAGCCATCCCGAGTCTCAATCAACGCACAAACAGAGAAGTAGACGAAAGCCGCGACAACACCCGCCAGCAACGCATAGCCCATGGTGCGAAGGTGGTGCGAGTTGAGGTAGGATGTGTCGGAAAGGAGGACACACAGGGGAACAATAAGCAGCACCGCTTTGAGGCGCAGCACTTCCAGACCGGCAGACAGGTCGCTGCTCCACAGCAGACTGACGGCCAGCACCAGCCAATAAATCACCGGCATAAGCAGCGCCCAACGCAACGGGGTGGTCAAAGCGGGGTTGCCCAGCTTGCGCTGGGCCACAGTCTTCACCAGCGTCGCCGCGACAAGCGCCATGGCCATCCACAAGGCCACACGCCATGACAGCGGTATGGACACCGTCATCAGCAACATAAAGAGGAACTGCAGATTATCGTACCAGGGGTATTTTTTTATCATAGGCATGGGTTTATCTTGCGGACTCCAGCAGATTCTGGAGTTCTTTTATCTCGTCGCGGTAGTTGGCGGCGGCCATAAAATCAAGCTCTTTGGCCGCCAGCTGCATCTTGCGCTGACGGTCGCGTATTTCTTTGCGCAGCTGCTCTTTGGTCATGGCAAGGAACGTTTGACTGATTGATTGTTTGGTTGCCGGAGTTTCCTGTTTCCCGAACGGCGCCCCTTCTTCGGCGGCCATCAAGGGAGACTGTTCTTCGTCGTATTCCTTGTAAGGGCGTGACGGAACCTTGGCCTGAGCCCCACCTTCGCGTTCCTCGGCGGCACGTTCGATGACACTTGTGGTGCCCAGGATAGCCTCGGTGCTTTTGACAATCTGCCGAGGCACGATGCCATGTTCCATGTTGTAGCGAATCTGCTTCTCGCGATGGCGGTTGGTAAGGTCGATGGCACGTTGCATGGAGCCCGTGACGATGTCGCCGTAGAGGATGGCCTTGCTGTGCACGTTACGGGCGGCACGGCCGATGGTCTGGATGAGGGCGCGGTCGCTCCGCAGGAAACCCTCCTTGTCGGCATCGAGGATGGCCACCAACGACACTTCCGGCAGGTCGAGACCTTCGCGCAAAAGGTTGACACCCACCAGTACGTCGAAGACGCCCATACGCAGGTCGCGCATAATCTCCACGCGCTCCAGCGTGTCGACATCGGAATGTATGTATTTGCTACGTATGCCGAGGTTGATGAGATAGCTGGTCAGCTCCTCGGCCATACGCTTGGTGAGGGTGGTCACCAGCACGCGCTCCTCTTTGGAAACGGTCTTCTCTATTTCATCGAGCAGGTCGTCGACCTGGCTTACGGCGGGCCGCACCTCCACCACCGGGTCGAGCAAACCCGTGGGACGTATCACCTGCTCCACCACCACGCCTTCGGCCTCACCCAACTCATAGTCGGCCGGTGTAGCACTGATGTAGATGGTCTGGCCCGTGAGAGCGTAGAACTCGTCATAGGTGAGCGGACGGTTGTCGAGGGCCGAGGGCAAGCGGAATCCGTACTCGACCAGAGATGTCTTGCGGCTGCGGTCGCCGCCGAACATGGCACCTATCTGGGGCACCGTGACATGGCTCTCGTCGACCACCAGCAGAAAATCGTCAGGGAAATAGTCAATCAGACAGAAGGGGCGGCTGCCAGGGGCGCGGCCGTCGAAATAGCGGCTGTAGTTCTCTATGCCAGAGCAGTAGCCCAGCTCCTGAATCATCTCCACGTCATAGTTGACACGTTCTTCCAGGCGTTTGGCCTCGAGATTCTTGCCTATGCTATAGAGATAGTCTCGACGGTCGTACATGTCGCGTTGTATCTGCAGCAAGGCGTCACCCATACGTTCTTTGCTGGTAAGGAAATTGGAGGCAGGATAGATGACCACTTCCTGGAAGCGCTCCAGACGCTGTCCACTGATGGGGTCGAAGCTTTCGAGAGTCTCTATTTCGTCGTCCCAGAAACTGACTCGATAGCAGAAGTCTGCAAACGAAGGAAAGATATCAACAGTGTCGCCCTTGACGCGGAAACGGCCGTTGGTGAATTCTATCTCGTTGCGCACATACTGGCTTTCGAGCAACTGCATGAGCAGCTGGTCGCGCTGCAAGCGGTCGCCCACATGCAGTGTGACTGTACCACGCTTGAATTCTTCAGGGTTACCGATACCATAGATACAGCTGACGCTGGACACCACGATAACATCGCGGCGTCCGCTGAGCAAAGCCGAACTGGCACGCAGACGCAACTTATCGAGCTCGTCGTTGATGGCCAGGTCTTTCTCTATATAGGTGTTGGTGGCCGCGATATAGGCCTCGGGCTGGTAATAGTCGTAATAACTCACGAAATATTCCACCGCATTGTGCGGGAAGAACTGCTTGAACTCACCATAAAGCTGCGCGGCAAGCGTCTTGTTGTGGCTCAGCACCAGTGTGGGGCGGTTCAGCTCCTTTATGACGTTGGCCACGGTGAAGGTCTTGCCACTGCCCGTGACGCCCTGAAGCACCTGAGCACGCTGTCCCGAACGTACGCCCTCCACCAGTTGGTGGATAGCCTCTGGCTGGTCACCCATTGGGGCAAAGTCCGATACAAGTTCAAAGTCCATTGTTTTTTAAACGCGGAATAACACATCTTATTGTATTCCATTAATAAAATAAAACAAGAAATGCTGCGTTTATGAAGCAGAGATGAAAACACTGACCATAGACCTCACGCCGGAAGAGTACCATGTACCAGAACTGATGCGCTCCGCTGTCGCTCGGCGCCTCGGCATAGCTGCCGCCAGCCTTGGAGAAATGCATGTGGTACGCCGTACCCTCGACTGCCGTCGCCAGATTGTCTACCACACCGACATACAGGTGGCCGATCCTGACTCTACCCTGCCCGACACCAACGCCATGCCTCATCTTTCACCCCTTAAAAGCGATGCACCTCGTGTGGTTGTCGTAGGGGCCGGCCCTGCAGGTCTCTTCGCCGCGATGAAATTGATAGAACAAGGCCTGCGGCCCGTCATTGTAGAACGTGGAAAGCCGGTGGAAGAACGCAAGTACGACATAGCCGTCCTCACGCGCGAGAAACGCGTCAACCCCGACAGCAACTGGTGCTTCGGCGAAGGCGGTGCCGGTACCTACAGCGACGGAAAACTCTACACGCGCTCCACCAAACGTGGCGATGTAGGGGCTGTGATGCGTACCTTCGTGGCCCATGGCGCCGACCCCGACATTATGCTCGACGTGCATGCCCACATCGGCACCGACCGCCTCAGCGGCATCATCGCCAATATGCGCCGCACCATTGAGGACTGCGGCGGTGAGTACCATTTCAACACACGAGTTTCCGACCTCATTGTCAAGGATGGTCGTGTATTAGGTGTCATCGACGTCGACGGCAACCGCATCGAAGGTAGTGCCGTAATCCTTGCCACTGGCCACTCGGCCCGTGACATTTACACTATGTTCCACCTCCACGGATGGCTGCTTGAATCCAAGCCCTTCGCCCTCGGCGTGCGCGTGGAGCACCCGCAAGAACTCGTCAACGAGATACAATACCACGGCAAAGGCTACTCCAAATACCTGCCCCCCGCAGCCTACAGCCTCACCACCCAGGTGGGCAGCCACGGCGTCTTTTCGTTCTGCATGTGCCCCGGCGGTGTCATCGTCCCTGCCGCCACTGCCGATGGGCAACAGGTGGTGAACGGCATGAGCAACTCACGCCGCAACTCGCCCTACGCCAATAGCGGCATTGCCGTAACGGTGGGGCCTGACGACGTAAAAGAGACTGACGTCTTCGCCTTGCTGCGCTTCCAGCAGGCCGTGGAACAGCGTATGTTCCACGCTGGAGGCGACGCCATCAACGCCCCTACCCAACGACTGGTAGACTTCCTGAAACGCAAATCCTCTTCTCGACTAAACAAAACAGGCTATATGGGCGAAGTGGCCAACGCGCCACTTCACGAACTGCTGCCATCGTTCGTTGTAGACTCTCTGATACAAGGCTTCAAGGACTTCGACCGCAAGATGCACGGATTCATCACCGAGGATGCCTCACTGCTTGCCGTCGAGAGCCGCACTTCGTCGCCCGTACGCATACCCCGGGACAAAGAAACCCTGCAGCATCCACAGCTGCAGGGTCTGTATCCTTGTGGCGAAGGCGCAGGCTACGCCGGTGGCATCGTCTCTTCCGCCCTCGACGGTATCCGTTGCGCGGAAGCCATCAACCTTCAAAAACAAAGCTCAACATAAAAGTGCGGGTATTCAGGTAGTCGAAACTACGAATATAAATGTCGGGATCCTCCACCTTGAGGTCAAGCAGACCGAAGTTCATCTTCATCTCAATGGCAAACTTGACATAGCGCAGAAACACGTCGAAGCCTACACCCATCGTGTAGCGGAAGTCGCTGGGCTGCAGCCGTACGATGCTCTGGTTGGTCTGGTTCCGGTTTTTGCGCAACGAAGCAAAATCAAAGCCATAACTTACGCCTCCGGTGAGATAAGGTCTAAAGTCGCCGTATCGCACCGCGCGCAGTTTCAATTCTATCGGGATGTCACCATAGACCGACTCCACATTGCGACTCAACTCAGCCAACCGATGCGAAGCATGGTAGTTCTCTTCCCAAGCATAACTTATCTGGCGTGTCACCAGTGTCACACCCGGCAACAGACGCAGGTTGAACCACTTATTAAGACGTACATCCGGACAGACAACGGCGATATGGAATCCTGGGGCATAATAGGACGTAGTGCCTTGCAGAGTCTGCCGCAAGGCTGCATCTTCGCTGTATCGCAATTCAAACTTCGACTGAGTATAACCCACCTGGATACCCCAGTGCAGCAAGTCGCGGTCGAACTGGCCGAGATTACCCGTCTGTCCCTGGCCGAATAGAGAAAGAGGACTTATAAGCACTATAAGTCCTATAAGTCCTTTCAATCCTCTTTTGGTCATATCAATCATTCCGTTATTTCGCCCCTGAGCGACTGGCTGAGGCGCATCTTCACATGCACCTTGTTGTCTGGATATTCGCCCAGCAGACACATCATCTTGGCGATGGCCGCCTCGATGGTGATGTCGCCCGCACCGATGACACCGATACGATCCATGTCGCAGCTGGCGGCATACTGGCGCATCTTGACAGAACCAGCCTTGCACTGCGTTACGTTGAGCACAATAACTCCGCGGCGTATGGCGCTGTCGAGGGACGATATAAACCAGTCGTCGGTAGGCGCATTGCCCGAGCCGTAGGTCTCGATGACTACACCCTGCAGACCTGGCGTTCCCAACACGGCATTGACCACCTCGGGGCCGATACCGGGGAAGAGTTTGAGGATAGCCACGCGGGTGTCGAACTTCTTGCGCACCTGCAGAGGCTCTGTAGGCATAGGCAGGAACAAATGTTCCTTAAAAGAGATGTTGATGCCTGCCTTGGCCAGTGAGGGATAGTTGTACGACTCGAAAGCGTCGAAGTTCTCGGCATTGATTTTAGTGCTGCGATTGCCACGATAGAGATGGCTGTCGAAGAAAATGCACACCTCAGGAATCACCGCCAGCCGCGTGGAGGCCACCTCCAGGGCGCAGATGATGTTCTCACGGCCATCACTACGCAGCATACCCAAAGGCAACTGGCTGCCCGTGAGCACCACCGGCTTGTCCAGATTCTTGAACATAAAACTCAAGGCCGAAGCTGTGTAGGCCATAGTGTCGGTGCCGTGGAGCACCACAAAGCCATCGTAGCGGTCGTATTCGCGCTCAATAATATTTGCTATGTCAACCCACAACAATGGGGTCATGTTGGACGAATCGATGATATTGTCCAACGTCACCGAGTCAATGCCATAGTTGCAAGCGCGAAGCTGCGGCACGGCATCGTAGATTCGGTCGAGGGCAAAGGGGTGCAGGGAGCCGTTCTCGTCCTGCACCATGCCTATCGTACCGCCGGTGTATACTATCAGGACGCTGTTATGCTTCATTTGGTTGAAATCACCCGATAGTCAGTGTATTTCCAGAACTGCGTGGGATTGAGGATGCGCAGGTAGGCCGTGACGGCTTCGTTGTCCTCGTCGGCCACCAGCTCGTAGCTGTTGTCAGGATGCTGCGAGATAACGACGGCCTTCTTCTTGTTGATGCTGATGGTCGTCACCTTGGTGCGATCAATCTCGGTGAAAAGCTCGGTGTTCATGTCGGCCACAGTACCCTGCTTACGGCCCATGCCGAGGAAACCGCCCGTCTTGGAAACGACACCGGCTTCCTTGAGCTCGTTGTAATTGCCCACCACGAACCATGCACGGTTGGCATCCAGAATCTGCTGGGCGATATACTCGTCCTTCTGCTGGTTCTGGACCGTGAGCTCGCTGACATTCTCGTTGAGGCCGCGGATGACCACCTTGCTGTTCTCCAGTTCGGCGGTGAGGGCGGCTATCTGCTGCTCCTGCTGAGCGGCACGCTCCTCGAGACGGGTGATGAAGGCCTCAAGGTCTTCGGTTTTCTTGCCCAGGGCGCCCACACGCGAGTTCAACTGGGCTATCTTCTTCTTGTTGTCAGCCATCATCGCCTCAATCGAGGCCATCTGGTCGGCAATCTGTTTCTTCTGGTTGACGGAACCCTCGGTGGTGTTACGGCGTATCTCCTGCACCGTAGAATACTTCGAGTTAATCATCGAGAGATTGTCCTCAATCTCGTTGAGCATCACAAAGAGGCTGTCGATTTCAGCGTCTTTGTTGTTGACGATGGTCTGTAGCGAGTCAATCGAAGCCTGGCGGGCATCCAGCTCTTTCTGGTTGCAGCCGTTGAAAGCCGTGGCCAACAAAGCCAGCCCAAGTGTCAAAACGATTTTCTTCATGTCGTTATAATTGTTTTTTTCGTTATTAATCACATAAAACTTCTCCGCCTAATCGCGGTGACTTCATAACGCCGTTTAGACAGCGATAGTATAATTCCTAATCGTAAAAAAAGTTAAACCGACACAACACCAACTGTTTTTCAATAAAATAACTTCAGTTCTTCTTCATTTCGACTTGAAACCAAGAAGAACTGAAGAAGAACTGAAGAAGAAGTGAAGTCGAAATGTCGGCTTTTAACGCTTTACAACCTTGTGGCAGACGTCACCTATGCGAAGCATATAGATGCCCGACGACAAGCCGTCGAGGTCGAGCACGTAGGCAGGGCTGTTGATGGCAAAGGCTTTGACTATACGACCCATAAAGTCGAAGAGTAAAGCCTCTTCACCCTCGGCACCACTGATGTTGACGCGGTCGGTGGTGGGGTTGGGCCAGAGGGCGAGGCGCCGACATGACTCCACATCATTAATACCGTCGTGGTCACTTTGCTGACGCAAAACCGCCAGACCCGTGAGGTCAAAACCGCCGCTGCCGTACTGGGCATACTCGTTTGTGGGATAGGGGTCGTTAATTATGTGCCCGAATGCATCATAGGTTGCATACTGAGGGTCGATGGTACCGACGACGTCAACCAAACGAACATGGGTGATATACTCGAAGTCGATACCGGTACTGTCACACAATTCATCCAGGTCGAAGGGAGTACCGTAACCGACACGGTATTTGCCGGCCAGATTATTAATCATCGTAGGATCGACTATGGAAACCACCTGGACACTGTCGGACGTGAGCGAAGTAGCGGGGAAACGCACATAATGCTCTCCATCAGAGCTCACTTCAACGAAAGCAAGTTCGAGGAAGTAGTCGTTGAACGAGTTTTCAAACACGGCGAAATCGGGCCCTGGATGGTTACAAATGGGCTCGTCAAATGTCAATACAGCTGTGCCACCGTCGCCAAGACTGACGGCAATGGTGGTGACCGTACTGGCAGGGCCGATGCCCATGCTGTCAGCCCCGTAGAACACATGTGGCCCATCGGGGTTGATAATGTCGACAGGGCCACGCTCAACGACACAGCCTGTGGCCCAGGCCACGACGATACTGCTGTCGAAACGGACAGCCGTGCACCCGGGAGTCCCCACAGCGCCGCAGAAAGGGCCTTGCCCGTAGCACGTGGTTACAGCCACGAGCAAGGTCACAAAGATTGACAAAATCTTATGATTCATAACAGTATAGCGGGCTTAGCGACTGACAACCACCTTGGCGGTGGCACCAGCGACGCGGAGTGTGTAGACACCCTTGGCCAGCATGTCGACGGGCAACTGCACACTGCTGCTACCAGCAGCCACCTGACGCACGGCGACGCAACGGCCAGCCATGTCGTAAAGCACAGCCTCGGTGCTCTGCTTCACGGTCTCGAAGCTCACATTCAGCATCGTAGCCACGGGATTGGGCCACATCTGAACACTAACGGTCTCCAGCTCATTGACACCCAGCGGCGAGCTGACGGGGTGGATGGTCATCGGGTAGACATAGGAATAGCTCCAGTACATGTAGCCGGCCATATAGGTGATGCCCGAGACAACACCGGCGGCGGGCTCGGCCCATTTCTCTACATCGCCGTTGTTAAGCACCTGGCCCATACCAGCATCCATCACACCGTTGTTCTTGCTCTCCCACCAGCTGTAAGCCTGCTTGCGGAGGGTGTCGCCCGAGGCGACGACGAAGACGATGTCCTCAAGGCCGTAACTGCCCATCTCAAAGCTGAAACGCGGGTCAGCGTCGGCGATAGCATTCATCATGTCATTGACACTCTTGGTCCCGTCGAAGCGGTAGCCCCAGGCCAGGGCGGTATCGGCCCAGTTGACAGCCAAAACGGCCGTGTTCTGACCCTCGCCCACCCAGTAGGTGATCTGGCTGGCAGCGATGGTGGACTCGGTAGACGTCTGGGCGTTCGGGTCGACGGCCATTATCAGGTACTCGGCCGGATTCGACTCGTAGGTCCCCTCGTCCATCGACATCCAGTCGATGAAATCGCCGTCGACAACAATGTCGCCGCTCACACCCACCGATGTCATGGTCTTGTCGGTACCGTCGGAGGCTTTCCAGTTATACCACCACCAACCGTCGGGGCCCACCAGGTTGTAGACGCCGTCGTTGTAGGC
>JAEEGL010089694.1_pt1 | contig 19648 bp, 19 predicted proteins | sample 9134231 | NCBI WGS metagenome assembly JAEEGL01 (sample SAMN16246548, study PRJNA631951) | gut metagenome | biome: gut microbiome; feature: rumen; material: fiber-attached | host: Bos | place: Iran: Karaj | collected 2018-10 | reverse complement strand
ACCAACAGCAAGGCGCGCTTAATCTGTCCAGTAGTTAGCAGATTACCTGCTACAGTAATAGCATACATGCAACCACAACATCCCATCGGGATGTCCACACAGAAACAATCCTCGCTTAACCCCATTCTGTACTGTAGCAAGCAAGAAGTAGGTGGTGTTCTGTAGTCTCCTGTCACTGATTCAAAAATCAGTGCATTAATGCTCTCCTTCTCCCATCCGAGTCCTTCCAGAAGTTTCTCACCTGCAGCCTGACACATGTCGGACGCACACATCGTATCAGGTGCGATATGACGTGACTTGATGCCAACAGTTTTGTCAAAGACCTCTGCCTCTTCTTGTGTAAACAGATCTATCTCTGCTGTCTTCACTGTGTGTTCCGGCACTGCCATAGCCACTCCAGCGATGTTGACGTTCTTAATTTCCCAACGTGCCATTATAGTTCTACTTCGTATTTCTTTAATATTTTCTTCCCTTTGCCGTACGATGTCATCTCCATGATGTCCTCAGGGTCAAACATAATGTCAAAGGCTTCCTCAAACTCTGCAATAAGGCTCAACTGATGAACAGAATCCCATTCATCTACAGTTTCTTTACCAAAATTGTCATTCAGGTCTTCAATCTTAGCACCGAAAACCTGCACAAATGCATTGTTATACTTTTCTAAATTCTCCATATTTTTTACCTTATTTTTTTATTCTTTTACTTTTCATCAAGTTTTGCGTATAAGATCTTTCCCGCTTCATTCTTCGGGATTTCATTGATGATTCTCACTTCAAAAGATGATGCCACCAACTTCAAACGGTTTACCAACTCCTCTTTTACCTGCTGTTTATAATTCTCATCAGTTATATAAACCAGCATTTTTTCATCTGTACCTACACAAGCGCATTCCAGATCAGGGTACTTTCCCTTCACAATACGCTCACACTCGTCTAGGCCGACACGCATTCCAAAGAGTTTCAAAAAGCGCCCCATACGGCCAACGATATAATAGCAGCCATCTTCATCAAAGTAGGCTAAGTCACCAGTGCGAATAAAACCATGTCGCTCATCACCATGCTGCAGATCTTCACGCTGGCGGGCATAACCCATTGTTACATTCTTACCCTTGTAGCACATTTCCCCTTCGGTATTCGGAGTTGTGATAGGATTACCATCCATATCTATCAGGGATAGTTCTGCATTCGGAACGGCATAACCTATACTACCAACTTTCTCAATAGCCCATTTTGGTGGGAGCCAAGCCATTCGTGCTGTACATTCCGACTGTCCGTATGTAGCAATCCACTTCTTTCCGTTATCACGGCAATACTCTGCGAATTTCAGGTTCAGTTCTTTGGGCATTCGTCCACCACCTTGTGTCAACAAAGTCAGGTCTGGCAAGTCCATGCGCCAGAAACGCATTAGATTCAGTATTTCAAAACTGTAAGGAACACCCGTAAAACTGGTTGCTCGCTCTTCCTTGATAAAGTTCCAGAAATTACGGTCTGTCATGTTCAGATTGGTTATCAGAACAGTAGCACCAACATAGAAATGACTGAACACCATCGACAGCCCCATCGTATAGTACAACGGCAGAACCATCAACGGACGGTCTTTATCTGTCAGTTCAAAAAATGTGGAAATATTCAAAGCTGCAGCCTCAATGTTCTCATACTTATGACGAACCAGTTTGGGACTGCCGGTAGAACCGGATGTGGGCAGTAGGTGAGACAATTCATAATTCAACGGACAGGCTTCATACCCTGTCTTCATCAAGGTATAGCCATATACCGTTACGACGGTCTCGTAAGGGTATTGGTCCGCCATACCGGCTGGTATACAGACATAAGGAGGCCTGTACTGTTCCAACAAACTGTCATATAATCCCCGATCTAAATGGGCATTCAGAATCAAAGGCACATTACCCGCACAGATATTACCAATTGTCCAAGCAATACCTCCAACGTTATTCTCAACCAACAAGAAAAATAATGAATGGGCAGGCATCAATTGCTCAGACCTCACAGAAAATGCACGTATTTCTCCGTATGTAAGCAGATGTCCTTGCGAGTCAATCGCAGCAATCGCCCCTCCTGACCATTTATCTAAATTCAATATCATTTTTTCAGCGGAAGCAAATTATTCACTTTTCACTTAAATTGACGCACATCCATTAACCCCAAGTATTTCTCCAGATATATAGCTTGCCCTGTCTGATGCCAGAAAAGCACAAGCATTGGCAATATCCTTAGGTGTTCCAAGACGGCCAAGTCCAATCCGAGAAATTCTCTGGTCAATTTTGGCTCCGTCGCTCTCGTAAAGCTCAGCAAAACGCTCAGTCTTCACAATTCCGGGAGCAACAGCATTTACGCGAATACCCTGAGGAGCCAATTCCTTGGCAGCAGATTTCGTGAATGAAATGATGGCTCCTTTGGTAGCAGAATAAGCAGACTGCCCCGGTGATCCAAGCACTGCAGTCACAGAGGCAATATTCACTATAGAACCGCCTCCATTTCTTGCCATCAGACGAGAGCAGAGTTGTACCATCTCAATGACTGCAATCACATTGATACGAAACATCAGCTCTGTTTCATTACGCACAATCATGCCTATCTTCTTATTAAACACCACACCGGCGTTATTCACCAAGGCATCAATGCGTTTCTCCGCCTTAAAGATAGCCATTAGATGCTCTTTTACGGCAATGGCATCACTCACGTCAAAATACATCGGTACCACACGGGCAGTATTTTGTTCAGAGCAATTCTTTGCCCAATCGTCCATTGAGCCTTCCCGTAGATCACAGGCATAAACAATAGCTCCGTCCACTGCAAACTGCTCTGCAATTCCTTTGCCGATGCCTTGAGCCGCACCAGTTATGATGCAGACTTTATTATGAAGTAACCTTTCCATCACTATTCATTTTCCTCTATTTACTAATGCTATCCCAATGTCATTCCACCGTCAATCTTTAATGCCGTACCAGTTACAAACGAGGAAGCATCAGAAAGCAAATAGGCAATTCCATATGCTATATCTTCAGGTTTTGCAAAACGTCTTAATGGATAATTCATCTTCTCTTTCTCTTTTTGTTCTTCAGTAAACGAATCTATAAGAGCAGTCTCCACCATTCCTGGATTCACACTATTACAACGAATTCCTTTAGGCCCCATCTCCAACGCTACTGTTCTCATAAATGCATCTATGCCACATTTTGTTGTAGCATATATACCATTGCCTATTGACACGCGATAAACACCTGCAGCAGATGCAGTAAACACGATAGATCCTCCTTTGCTTATTTTCTTTTTTTTCAGAAGTGAACGGGTAAGCATAATGGGAGCATTTAAATTAATCTTCTGAATACGCGCCAATTCTTCTTCAGTGATGAACTGAGTAAGCACCAATTTCATAACTCCAGCATTGAGCACTACTCCATCTAACTGAGGGCATAACTCTACAAGAGATGCCATTTGCCCGGCATCTGTTAAATCAGCTGTAAAACAAAGATTTGGTTCACCATTCTGCGACTGTGGGAGCGCAGTCAAAATAGCGTGCAAAGCATCGTCTCGGATATCTGTAAGCACGACTCGAGCCCCTAATTGAATACAAAGTTTTGCTGTAGCAGAGCCAATACCACCAGCCCCGCCAGTAATAAGAATAGTTTTACCCCTCAGCAAAAAAGGATTCTGCTGCTCCATTATGCTTTTGCCTTTACTTTATTGAATAAATCTTCAATTGTAACCGACGATGACATATCAGTGGCATTCACTGTCACACCATACTCCTCATCTACCATGGCAATTATAGATAGTGCTATCAATGAAGAATACTCGTCCAACTCATGGAAAACCGTCTCTGGTTTAAACTCACTTACATCAGAATCATCAAACTGTTCTGCAAAGTGCTCAATAAAAACTTTAATATCCATAATTTTAACTATTTAAATAATTATACTATTCTTTTTGCAGGATTACCCATGACGGTTGTACCTGCCTTTACTTTTCTAAAGACGAAACTGCATGCCCCTACATGTGCTCCTGTTTCAACCACTACCTTATGGCTGATTACCGCAGATGTGTGAATATTAACTTCGTCTTCTACAACTACACCTCCAACGCAAGTAACATGGGTATCAATACGGTTCCAGCTGCCTATCTTGGCATCATGTCCTATCACAGTATATGACTGTATCATATTGTAGTCACCGACCACTGCGTCGTTACCTATTACCGTATAAGCTCCTATAAAATTTCCTTCTCCCAACTTGGCATTTGTATAGATACGTGCCGTTTTGTGAATAAGTTCCATAAATTCTCCACCACGACGTATAATATCCTCCATACATGGCCGGCGTGAAGCTCCTCCAATTGATGAAACAAACACATCGTCTTTTTGAGGTATATAATCCTTTATTTTTCCTAATAAAGGGGGATAATTCGGAAATCCGTCTAAAGCATTCAAATTATCATCGATAAAACCCTTTACAACAAATTTTTCTCCATAGCCAACACTCTCCAAAGCATTGCTATATAATGTGCGTCCCATTCCGCCCGCACCTATAATTACTAATTCTTTCATTCTGATATGCCTGTTATTTTCAGATATTTGTTTTTATCAAAGGATGAATATATGCATTTGCTCTTTTTTGAATTGACATCACCCTTCAAAAATTCAATAAAATCTTGTTGGCTCCTAATTTCCCAGAAACATTCTCTATCACTTTCATCCGTATATAGTGGGGTCAATCCCTCGTAAAAGAGCCTTCCCACTTTCTTCCTTATTGCCAAAGCCTCGTATATAACGGTGGAGTTCTCACCAACAATGAGATTAAACATCTGAAGAACTAATGTAATATTTATGCTTTTATCTTGTATCTTAACATTAGGGGAGTGTGCTATCATATCTTTATGTTCTTGAGTGATAATCTCATGAGGATGGGGACGGAAATAAAAAGTACTTTCAGGATTTTTCGCAGCAAGGTCTATTATGACATTTAGCATTGGCCTTGTAACTTCTGGATCAGAAACTACCAAAACATCATTGGATCCATAATTCAATCTTTCGTGAGATACATTAGTTATGTAATCTTGAAAAGCCCAACCCACATTAATTATACGGGACTCGTCAATCCCGTAAACGTTTTTGGGATTGTTATCACCAAAAGTCAGGAAATAGTCAGGTACTACCATTTCATCGCGGTAGCCAGAATATAGTACGGTTTCTCCATAGGTAATACCATGCTGTAATTCAAAAGTCTTCATTCCCTGCCGTTTGGCTGCAATAAAGGGGGCTGCCATAAAGGCTCTAGCTGGCCCAATCACACGCTCTGCCGATACTTTCTTAAATAGATGTTGCAACAGCCTAATATATACCTTATTGCTTGCAAACTCTTTTATTATTATCGATTTGTTAAAATCCAATCCAAAAGAGGCTATTAACTCCTGAAACAACAAATCGAATTCCTTCCTAAACTTATGATAAATGAATCTATAGAACAACATTCCATAAAGTCTTGAAATAACTGCAAGCAAATCAAGGTAAATGATACTGTCAGAGTGCACTCTTGGTTTGGGATGACAGCCTCCTCGCCCATAATCAAATATCAAATACCTACCTTTTATTTCGCATTGTTCGATAATAGGATCAGTGAATTTATCCAAGAAATATTCCCCAACTTTATCTACACGCGCAAAGGCATAATATATTGAAGAACATTTCTTATTGGCACACATCAACTTTATTAAATGCAAAAATGATACGAACAGTGATTTGATTATGGACCATTTGTTTATTGATGCTTTTAGGTTCATAATAGGCAAACCATAACTATCAATAATTCTATAACGGACAAAGCCACGAATCATTGAATAAACGGGTAACCCTCCTATATTGATATCATACAAACCATGTTTGCTTTCTTTTTCGCAAACGTCACGTAAAACTTCTTGTTCTGTCATAACCTAATTCAGGGCATTTATTTCACGTTTTTTTCTATTAATTGCATTATTTCAAATCTATAGGGTAGCATTTCTGAATAACCATCTTCTTTTATTGAAAAAGTTTTTGGTAATGATAATAACATATAACAAACAACTAAAGACACCACAGTAATTCTATTTATTTGTTTCCTTAACAATTCTAAGTATAAAGGCAGTAGAAATACCATGGTCATAAAGAAAACGTTACAAACTCTAGAAACTATAGCACTAAAAGAATTTAATAAACACAATAGTAAAAAATAGAACAATACAGCGTTCAGTAAAAATCGAAGGCCCAAGCTATTATCATACAATGCTTTATACTTGAGAAAGAGAAAAACGAACAAAAACACTTGTATTTGACTTCCTATTGTCAATCCCACATTCTGTGTATATCGTTCACTATTAACATAAGTTGCCGTTCTATCTAACACAGATAATATAGGGAAAAGCGAGATGATTCGCCCACTAAAATGTAAATAGAAGGCCAAATATGAAACTGCCAAAATAATGAACACAAATGGCTTTGAAAACTTTCTATTCAAAAGGAATAGGAAAGGTATAAATAATAGAGCAACTATATGAATTCCCAAAGCGGCTATAGCTGAGACAATTGCAGCCTTTATTTCGCCTTTTGACTTGTAGGCAAATGATAACCAAATTAGAGAAGCCATTACTCCATGTCGAACAATATTAAATTGATAGTTCAAAAAGAACATAGAGTAATACACTAGAAAAACTGTCATAAAGAACTTTACTCCGAATAAATCGGCAGCCTTGCGAATCGCGAACAGAGATACAAATGAAAGAACAAAGAAGAAATAGGCATGTGTAAAACCTAAATTGTAAAAGATGTTTCTAATTAGCATAAACAGAGGATCTATCAAAGATGCGTCTCTGTTTCCTACCTCTTCATAACCATTGTAAAAAAAGAACTTATAATTAGACCAATCTGCACCCACTTCCACTCGGCAAGCCACTATAATTGCTGCCACTATAAAAACGGCAGTAATAACAGTATTATTAAATGGTTTCTTCCTTATACGTTCGGTTAACGCAAGTAATAGTACTATGAACCAAACTATATAATAGAAAGTTGCATCCTCTTTCATGACCAGTTATGTATGCTCCGAAAAAAGCATTTTTTACGCAAACAAAGAATCGTACATGTCACAAAAGTCTTTTTCCATTCTTTCAAAAGTGAATTCTATTTCAAACCTTTTTCGTGAATTCTTACCCATTAACTCCCAATCATAATTTGTTATTTTTTCTAGTAATTCCGATAATTCTTTTACATCTGGATTTAACAGAATGCCATTATATCCTTCATATACTAATTCTGGTATTCCTGATACATTTGTTGAAATAATGGGTAGCCCCGCACGCATGGCCTCAATGATTGAGATCGGCAAGCCCTCATTCTTACTCATTAATATATAAATATTGTTTTGTGCTAAATACCTATAAACATCACCATTGGGTACCATACCCCAAAAACGGACATGCTCATCTAATCCATATTCATGCACCAGTCTCTCCAAAACAGGCCTTTCGCCACCATCACCAATCAAATCTAAGTGGATATTCCTCAATAATTCTTTTGGCAATTGACTCATGGCCTCTATAATAATACGTTGACCCTTCCTGAAGTTAATTGTGCCAGTACAACAAAGCCTATATTTAAAACAACTATCTTCTTTCGATTGAATTGCATTAACTTCTTGTTTTTGTCTATTATTCAAATCATCGATACCATTAATAATAACAGAAGTATCATTCTTACTTCTATTTGGATAATACTTCAGAAAATTTTCCTGCCCAATCTTTGCAATAAAATTGATTCTATCAGTATTCGCCACTGTCCAATCTGTTTCCTCGCGCCAATTATTCATGTACGATGAGCCTTCTAAACAGGGGTAATATTCTAATGTCATTTTAAATGGTATTCCATCAGAATGCAGAAACATTACAGTTTTTGCGCTTGCATCTTTCCTCTTATTGAGGTAAACTTGACACTCGTAATCACTGTGAAATTGTATGATATCTGGAGTGCGATTAAGAGCTAAATAGTAGTCAACTAATACTTCTGCTCTATTCTTATCTCTATCTAAAAACCATTTCGCTATAAGATAATTCTTTTGTGCCCTCACGCGTAAGAACGAGCCTATTTTTTGACGTAATTTTGATTTCCACGTTATAGTGCGATGGATAGTAGGAGGTGGAAACAGAATCGGTCCAATTTTTATTGACTCATTTGTAAACACTGTCACCTGATAGCCACGGGAGTTAAAATACTCTTGGTTTTTCAGCATTCTTTTTAATGTGCCAACTGGCCCGATTATGGCATTTATAGACCCTGGACGAATAATATCTACTTGCTTCATATATATTTAGTTGTTGTTTGTCTTATTTGGTAAATGTATTAAATCGCCTAATATCGCATCCCATTTGTCGGGATGGAATGGAACGAAACCACCATAGTGGAAGAACGTCAATTCGCCTACATAGATTTTTCCATTTACATAATAAAAATCAACACGAAGTTGTGGAATCCCTGCAGAAAGTTTTGACGCCAATTCTGTCATTTTTTCAAAATCTTTTGGCTTTTCATAATTGTGTTTTGCATTGGGATGGCTTTGTGTAATATCTAAATGATTAAAATTCATATCGTAGTAATCAAAAGTGGTCTCCCCTTTTGTTCTACCACTGGCAATAAACATCATATACGGCTTGCCGTCAAAGCAGAAAAATTTATAATCTTTCAATTCATATCCACTCTCGTCCACAATATATTCTTCAGCCAAGACCCTATGAGGTACGTTTTTATATGGCCATTCTCTGCTGTATTTATACTGGTCTCTCAACATGGATTTATTTAACTTCGCAATAGCGGATTCCTTATCAAATTTGCTTTTATCTTTGCAGATAATAAAACTGCCTGAATCATGGGTTCCTTTCAACACGAATTTGTCCGGCAGCAATTCGAAATCTATTTCCTCAGGAGTGTCCCATACACCATAGTTGGCAATCGTATAACCTTGTCCTATCCTTGAGGTGACCCAATCCTTCATAGCAAATTTATCAACCATGATGGTGTATTCAGGTTTGCGATCATATAGCTTCAACCATTGTAACTTTTCATTATAAGTCTTTGGATTCTTCAGATTCAACTTCCTTATAAAACATGCTCTATAATTCAATTTTAGATATGTTTCATCATCAAATTTATACCTAAATGGTAATGACATTACACATCGAGCGACTACTGCCGCTGGATTTAGAAGGTATTTGATTGCATTTAATGACTTTCTTATAATTACATTTTTCTTCATATGATAAACTACACAATAATAAAAACCATTATTATACTATATATTGGGATCTAAGTCTTTCAAAATTTGCTTCAAATAAAACACCAATCTATCACGATGTGATTCACAATCAATTTTATTAAGCAAACGAGTAACTCTGGTTTTATTCAAACATTTTGGTATCCACCCTCTATTGGCTGCACTAATCAGATAATGATGAGGATAAGGTAGAAGTAAGGTCTGTAAGTGGAGATATGTTTCTCTCATCCAATGCTCATTCCTCTCTTTTAACAGAATCGGATCCTGAATAATTGTATTAATTTCAGAAATTTTATCTTTGAAAGAGCTTAGTGCATGATCTCTCATCAGTTCAACCTTCGGCTCTTTAGCGCATTGAATATATGGGTAGAGTTTAAATGTTATCTTCTCCTGATTGAAATCAAGCCATAGCAGATATCCCTCATTCCATATAGTGCTTTTCATAGAGAAGGGTGTCTCGAAATTATCAAAACAGAAATTGCCCAGACCATAGAAAATTAGACCACCATTGTACTCTTCATACCCACTATAGCAATGCTGATGATGATTGACAACCACACTGGCACCTGCATCGATAAAAAACCTGTAAGTATCAACCATTCTTTGTGATGGAAACTGGAAGTGTTCTATCCCGCCATGTACTATTACAATAACGAAATCCGCTTTATCTTTTGCCTCTTTTATCGCATAGAACTGGGATATCGGATTCAGAGGATTTGCTCCTGCCTGTGTTTCTGTAGCAATACTAAACTCATGTTCACAACAATTGATAAACGCGATAACTTTACTGCAGATTCGTTTATATAACACCCTCCTGGCTTCTACTATATTCTTCCCAGCCCCAACTGTATCCAACTGAATTCTTTCTAGTAAATCTTTAGTATCTACTAAAGCGTCTCCACCATAATCCAATATATGGTTATTTGCAAGGGTAGCCATTTTAAAGCCAACGGCCTTAATATAGTGGGCTGCATTAACTGTTGATTTCAGGTTAGGCCCGGCTTTTACTATGGGGTTACAGTCAGGTCTTATAACAATTGGGCTCTCGTAATTGAAAACTGAATAGTCGGCAGAAGAAACCAAATCACGTATATCATCATCAATAACAGCAGTTTCATTATTATCAACCAATGAAACCACTCTTCTATTTGGATAATAATCGCCAGCAATTAAAACTTTCATAAATAAGATGTTTTAATCAATTATCATTTCCTTAGTAAATCTTTCTCCTCTACTCAAGTCGTATTTTGCAATTTTACCCAATAAATCTGATAAGTACACCGGGGGCAATCCAAAACCCGGCCTAACGCTCCTAATATTCCTCTCCGTAATCACTTCACCAGCTTTCACATCCTCTGCCACATATAGTGAACGACAAAATTCTCGTCCCTTAATCATAGAAGGTTCCGTAGGATATTTCACTACGCCAATGGCCTTTTCCACATTACGAATAGACTTCACCATAGAAGCGAACTCCCCAACCTCCATAGAGAAAGTAGCGTCCGGTCCACCAATCGATCGGTCAAGGATAAAATGTTTCTCTACCAAAGTTGCACCTAGGGCTACTGCAGCAACAGCGACATCATAACCCATCGTATGGTCACTCAAGCCTACTTTAACTCCATAGCGCTCCTTCATATCCTCCATAGTCTTTAGGTTGGCATCTTCAATAGGTGCTGGATAGGAAGAGGTACATTTCAAGAGCGTTATATCATTATTGCCCGCATCCTTACAGGTCTTTACAGCCAATTCAATATCCTCAGGCATTGCAATACCCGTAGAGATTACCATGGGTTTTCCTTTCCTAGCTGCATATTCAATCAACGGGATGTCAGTAATCTCAAAACTGGCAATCTTCATGATTGGGTTGCCAAGTTCTTCAAGAAAATCTACAGCAGTCTTGTCAAAAGGCGTGGAAAAACATATCAATCCACACTTCTTTGCCTCATCAAAAATAGCCTGATGCCATTCCCAAGGTGTATAGGCTTCTTTGTAAAGGTCATACAATGTTCGACCATCCCAAAGGGTTCCTTTCACTTTGAAATCATCAGCATCGCAATTCAATGTAATTGTATCTGCCGTATAGGTTTGTATCTTAACTGCATCTGCACCCGCCTCTTTGGCAGCTCTTACTGATTCAAGAGCCACCTCCAGTTTATGACCGTGGTTGGCTGAAAGTTCTGCAACAATAAAAGTCTTACTCATGTAATCTCAGTATATAATAGATGTACTCTTTGTCTCTACTTTGTTCTTTGTAGCCAAGTTTCTCGTGATACTTGATTGATCTCAAATTATCCTGTTTCACCTTGGCAGAAACGGCCTTAATCTCAGAGAGTAAACTGCTTAGTATCTGCCGTTCCCATTTTTTAGTTTGTCCTGTTCCTTGAGTTGAAGGGTTGGCAATAATGCCTCTTTCCCATACCCCATCACCTTCGTTGGTAAGGTTATAGGTACCCACCAGCACGCCATTCTGGTATATGGCATAATAGAGTCTGTCAGGGTTGCCTTTCAGACTCTCCACAAATTTGAAATGATTCTCTTCAGAAATAACTTCCGGATTTACCATCCATGAGCGAACCTCATCACTATTTCTTAACGCAAGAATGTCAAGGTTCTGCTCCCTGGTGCAATCCACATAGTTAATCACCTCATAACGGCCATTCCATAAGGAATGAAGCACTACATCTTTGTATTCTCCGTTAAACAGACAATGCTCTTTTAGTGTAGCCTCTCGTTTGTATCCATTAGCCTCCAACATCGTGTAGAGGTGCGGACGGAGGTCAAAAGCGTAAGTATAAATCTTATGCAAGCCCAAATCCTCGAAAGCCACAACCTTAAGCATAGTTAGGTAGTTGCTCCAATGCTCAGCAAAGTGTTCAGCCTCCAACTGAGTGTCCATAATGAACGAGATTTCTCCGTTTCGATCAATCCAGTTGATATGGACTAAGCCACCATACCCTATGCAGACACCCTTCTCCAAATAGGAGAAAAGTATCTGATCGGGCTTGGGGTTGTCATAAAGCTTAGTAACAACATTGTCAAAATAACGCTGCTGGTCTTCCTCGGTGAGAGGACGAGCCTGACGCAGATGGTATATCTGCTCATTACGCCACTTCATAATAGAGAACCGATCCTCATAGCGAAGTGGAACAATGGAGTAATTACCTAAATGTTGTTCCTGGTGCTGAAGACAAATGTATTTGGACATACAATTAGTTGAGTCGTTTGAAACCAGCCTGGCAAACAGGACCATCAAGAGCCTTCATCACATCCTCGCCATCCTCGAAGTCACGAATCTTAGCAAAAATAGGATCGAGTGTCTGATAATAATCCTCAAGCACCTCATCGGTATGAGCAAGACAAGTGTACATCAGCGTACCTGCGATGTATCCCTTCTTGAGCATTTCCTGAGTTACGTATGTCTTATATGCAAGAGCATTAGGAGAATCGAAGGTGTATCCGGCGAGCGCAGGGATACCCCACTGGTTAATCTTCAGCCCATATTTATCAGCCATCTGCTGCCAACGCTCTTTATTTTTTAATCCTTGCTTGGTAATAAACTCCCATGACTTGGTTTTCTCCATTACATCGAGAGCAGCCAATGCAGCAGTTGGTCCAATACGGTCGGTCCAGAAAGTGGAGCTGATCCAAGAACCCTGAGCGGCGTCCATGATTTCCTTTTTACCAATCACTGCCGCAATTACATAACCATTACCCATTGTCTTGGAATAAATGGTCATATCAGGATATACCCCATACTTTTTGTGGAGTCCGAAATAAGTCTCACGGAAACCAGAGGTGCACTCATCAAAGATAAGGATCACGCCATATTCATTGCAGAGGTTGCGGATATGCTCCAGGTAACCCTTCTCAGGGCCAAAATTGCGACAGACTTCCATCTTAACGGCTGCAAGGTCTGGAGTATTACGAATAATATTCTCTATCTCTTCAAAGTCGTTATAATGGAATGGAATAGCTGTGCCGCGAAGCTCCCGAGGTACGCCATTGGTAGGAATACCAGGAAGCAAGTGTCCCGCAAGGGCATCACTATCGCCAAGATTCACAGACACATACCAGTCATGCCAGCCATGATAACCGCAAATAGCCACCTTATCCTTACCACTATAAGCACGGGCAATACGAATACACATAGAGTTTGCCTCGCCACCACCACGGGTATAACGCACACCACCGGCCCAAGGATTATTCTGAAGAATCTTTTCTGCAAGATAAACTTCTTCAGGGCAGTTGAAAGTAGTTAAGTTGCCGTCACGGACCACTTTCATGACAGCCTCATCAACCTCTTCACAAGCATAGCCAAGGGTATTAGTACCAACACCCATCAGACCACAGTCGATATATTCACGACCATCGAGATCCCATACATGGCATCCCTTTGACTTACTATAATATGCTGGCCAGTTCTCAGGAAGTAACTGTTCTGGTCTCTTTGATAACAGCGATGTTCCACCAGGAATCATCGTCTTTGCTTTCTTATAAAGCTCTTGTCCTTTTCCCATAGTTTTCATTTCTTTAAATTCAACTGATTCTCATAACCTTCATTATAGCTATACTTGCTATTAATATCATAAATCTCCTTATGCTGAAGCAAATAATCAATATAGTCTTTCCAATATTTATCCTCACCAAGGGTCTCAATCAATGTTTTCAACACCTCATAATCTTCCGGATTATCCAAGGTAATACGATAGTCATTAGCATTGAAATTACCTTCTTTATTCTGCATGCTAAAGGATTTGAAGATTGTGCCACCTTTGGCTGTACCATTTCTCCAGATATATGGTGTTACATGCTCACGATCGTATTTCGTGTCTGCCTCATTATAAGCCTTTTCAAGCGCCGAGAACTTCATGACTTCAGTATCCAATCCATCTGGGAAACAAGCTGGATCAACATTCACATAATCGTAATCATGGGTGATGGCATAATTCGCCACTGCATCTATCACTGTCGGATCAATCAAAGGGCAGTCCGAGGTCAATCTTATCACATAATCAGGCTTTTCTGGTGCTGCTGTACCATAAAAACGAGAAAGCACATCATCCACCGAACCCTTATGATAACCAACACCAACTTTATCAGCTACCTCAATGATATATTTTGCACCTTCTTCATCAGTAGTTGCTATTTTCAACTGACTAACAGTCTTTGCTTGGAGAATTCTACGAAGGTGAATCTCAAGGAGTGTCTTTCCGTTAGCCTCCTTTAAAATCTTTGCAGGCAGGCGTGTAGAGCCGTAACGAGCTTGTGTAATTGCTAATACTTTAACCATATCTTAATTCCAGTTTACTGGGTTTAATAATTCTTGTTCTTTTACATCTATTTCAATATCTATTGGTGTATTCTTGACTGAAGCCAAATTCATCTGCAATTGCGAAATGTTATCTACACCTATAAGTACGCCATCAATGTATGGATTCTGTAAGTTGTAGTTCAAGGCTATCTCAGAGATACTCAAACCTGTTGCTTTAGAATAATCATCCAATTGGAGCAAATATTTTTTCATTGGCTTCAACTTTTCAGGGAGTGTTTCTCTATCCTTGAAGAACAAACCTTGCAAGAACGTACTTCTTACATGAATCTCCACACCTTTTTCATGCAACTCCTTCATGAGCGGCAAGAACTTCTTATCAAAGATATTAAAAGGAAGCTGAATCAGATCAAATTGCGATTTTTTATCAAGGATAAGCTCTAACTCCTCAGGAGAATACAGAGAAAAACCTATTTTTTGTACTTTTCCGGATTTCTTTAATGCGACAAACTCTTCCCATACCTTTGGATTATTCTTATATACCTCAAAGTGATGAAGAAGATATCCATAAAGTTGATTAACCTTCAATCGGTTCAAAGAACCATTAAACATTTCAGCAACAAGGTTCGCCCCTTTTGGATACTTAGATACAATCTTAAAGCCTTCGTCTGGAGTTATACACTCGCCTAGGATTTCTTCAGAGTTTCCGTAAGCACTGGATGTATCCAATGTAGAGATACCACCTTTAGCTGCCTCCGCAAGAATGCAATTGACAGCATCTTCACTGGGGCGACCTGCTGAATTAACACCATACTGGAGGCCAAACTGAACAGTACCAAGAACAATCTTTCCCATTATTTCATGAATTCCTTAACCTTAGCAATAATCCAATCCTGCTCCTCATCTGTCAAAGTCGGGAACATTGGAAGAGCTAAACACTTGGTGTAATAATCCTCAGCAACAGGCATATCACCTTCTTTCCATCCTAAGCCCTTATAATAAGGCATAGTGTGAGCTGGGATATAAAGTACCTGGGAATAGACATTATTTGCACGCAGGAAGTCATATAATCCTTTACGCTTTGAAGGATTAACCTGAATAATATAAAGGTGAAAGGCATGAACAAGACTTCCTGCACGATAAGGAGTCTTTACGCTAATGCCTTTGAAAGCTTCGTCATACTTCTTGGCAATCTCGTTTCGGCGCTGAATGCTCCAATCCAAACGCTTTAATTGGCTAATACCCAAAGCAGCCTGCATTTCTGTGATGCGGTAATTATATCCGAGTTCCTGCATCTCATAATACCAACCACCATCATTCTGAGTCAAAAGAGCGGGGTCCTTGGTGATACCATGAGTTCGGTATAGAGCTACTTTATCATATAAATCTTTGCGATTGGTTGTCACTGCACCACCTTCACCAGTAGCTATATGCTTTACAGGATGGAATGAGAACACAGTCAAATCTGCATACTTACAGTTGCCTATCATCTGCTTCTCACCCTTACTATCAATAAAGCTGCCACCTGGGGCGTGACAAGCATCCACCACAATTGCAAATCCATATTCATCAGCCAACTTGCGTAGTTTCTCCTCATCAATGGGATAACCCGCAAAATCTACAGGAACAACTGCTTTATATGTCCCCTTTGGCGAAGCTTTGAGAATCTGCTCTAACTTATCTAAGTCCATCAAGAATGTCCTTGAATCTATATCGCAGAACATCACCTCTGCACCTTGGTATCGGAATCCATTAGCAGATGCGACAAAGGTAATTGGTGTTGTGATAATCTTGTCTCCAGGCTTGATATCCAGCGCCATAGCGCAAAGATGCAAAGCAGCTGTGCCGTTGCTCACCATGCAGGCATATTTACAACCAAGATAGTTGGCAAAGTCTTTTTCAAACTCACCTATACGAGGGCCTTGTGTCATATAGTCGGATTTCAAAGCCTCAACAACTGCTTCAACATCATCTGGAGTTATGCTTTGATGTCCATATGGAATTGGTTTCTTTATCATTTTGCTTTAAAACTATAATCAATATATTTACGAATTTTATCACGAAGTGACTCTATACTCTCAAATTGAGAATTCTCATTAGATCTGTATCTAAAATTATCTGCTACAGGCTGAGCGTTATAATAATCAATATAATCCTCTTTAGTTCTTAGCTTTGAATAACTCACAAAGGGTATAATAACATAAAAATCTCGACTCTCTAATGTATATTCTGCATCATTATCAGCTATAATATCATCGTATAATTTCTCACCAGCACGCTTTCCAATTTCTTTTTGCTGCATAGAAGGTGCTATCGCCATAGCTAAGTCTGTGATTCGATATGATGACATCTTTGGAACAAATATTTCACCGCCCAATTGCTTCTCAATTACATAATAAACCATATCAACAACTTGTTGATTAGATATTAGAAATCGGGTCATTCGTCTATCTGTAATTGGTAATTCACGACCGCCTAATTTACTACGTTCCATAAAATAGTTTGTCACCGATCCCTTTGTACCCATGACATTACCATATCGGATAATAGAGAAATGAATATCTTTCTTTCCTATAATATTATTGGCTGCTACAAACAATTTATCAGAAACTAACTGCGATGCTCCATATAGGCTGGCTGGCGAACAGGCTTTGTCTGAAGAGAGGGCAATTACATTCCTTATACCATTTTTAACAGCACAATCTATTACATTCTGAGCACCTATAATATTGGTTTTTATTACCTCGTCTGGGTTGTATTCCGAGGCCTCAAGAGTCATCATTGACGCTGCATGAATCAAAATATCAACGTCTTCACAAGCACGCATCAATCTTTCTTTATCTCGTACATTACCTACAAAAAATCGCAATTGCGGGAACTGTTTCTCTGGATAGAGACGCATCATCTCAAGATGCTTCATTTCATCACGAGAAAAAACAATAAGTTTCTTAACTCCTGGATAATCTCTCAAGGTCGTTTCAATAAACTTTCTCCCAAAAGAGCCAGAACCACCTGTAATAAGAATTGATTTTCCTTCCAAGTGCAACATAATTGTAATTATTCTACAGGGTCAAAATAAGTGTCGGGGCGATTAGGATCAAAACAAGCATTGGCCCAAATAACGGTCACCATTTCTTCTGTATCAGAAAGATTGATTAGATTATGGGTGTATCCTGCTATCATCTCTACGACTTCAAGTTTTTCGCCACTCACCTCGTAATTAAGAACAGGGTACTTGTTTCCATTCTCATCAACACCTTCCTTACGGAGTTGAATCAAACCATGCCCACTAACAACCAAAAAACGCTCTACAAGATTGTGATGCCAATGCTGTCCTTTGGTAATACCAGGTTTTGATATATTAATAGAAACCTGACCATGATTCTCTGTATGGATAAACTCTGTAAAACTACCACGATTGTCAACCTTCATCTCCAATGGATAAGAAATCTTCTCCTTGGGCAGATATGAAGTATAAGTAGAATAGAGAGCTTTTCGAAAAGAATCACTTACATAAGGAATCTGCAAATTAGGACGACCTTCATCAAATGAATAGAGGAGGTCTGCTATATCTCCTAGACGAACTCTATGAACATGAGGTACATAACAATACTTACCTTCTCGAAATTCATCGCCTGTCAGGGCGCCAATCAGTTCATCAACAACATCGTCAATATAGACAAGATTTAACATTACATCAGGATCATTTACCTGAATAGGCAGACCGTTGGCAATATTATGACAGAAAGTTGCTACTGCACTATTATAGTTAGGCCTACACCATTTCCCAAACAAGTTAGGAAAGCGATAGACTAAGACTTTTGCTCCTGTTTCATTTGCATACTGGAACATCAACTCTTCACCAGCCTTTTTAGACTGGCCGTAAGGGTTATCTAGTGCTGCCTGACTTGATGAACTAATCATCACAGGACAAGTATTCTTGTACTTCTTAAGTGTGTTGAGAAGAGTACTGGCAAATCCAAAGTTACCCTTCATAAACTCTTCGGGGTCTTTGGGACGGTTTATACCTGCCAGATTGAATACAAAGTCTGCCTCCTTGCAATAGGTTTCCAAGTCCTCAGACTTTGAATCAACATCATATTGGAATACCTGCAAACTATCCGCAGGTATTTTATACCAACGGGCCTTGCCTGTTGCTATGTTATCCAACTGAGCACACAGGTTTTTACCTACAAATCCTTTGGCTCCAGTTACAAGGATTTTCATAATTATACCAAATTAGGAATTCCGTTCAATTCGTTCTGAATATAAGTCAACGATGCTATCTTTTCCTTAGTCTCCTCAAGATTCAAGCGGCGGGTGTTATTTGAGTTAAATTCCTCTATAGTTGCACGCTTAGTATCACCGTCTTTGAAAAACTTATCATAATTCAGATCACGATTATCTGCTGGCACAGCATAGAAATTACCCATATCAATAGCCTTTGCAGCCTCCTCTTTAGTGAGAAGTGTCTCATACATCTTCTCACCATGACGAATACCGATTACCTTGATATCTTCTTTCTTTCCACCAAACAACTCACACACAGCCTCTGCCTGTGTCTGAATAGTACAGGCAGGAGCCTTCTGCACCAAAATGTCACCATTCTTACCATTCTCAAAAGCAAACAGTACCAAATCAACAGCCTCTTCTAATGACATGATAAATCTGGTCATCTTGGGCTCAGTAAGCGTAATAGGATTGCCCTTGCGAATCTGATCAATCCAAAGAGGAATAACAGAGCCACGAGAGCACATCACATTACCATAGCGGGTGCAGCAAATCTTGGTATCACCCGAGAGGCGTGACTTAGCCACAGCTATCTTTTCTTCAATAGCCTTAGTAATACCCATGGCATTGATAGGATATGCAGCCTTATCTGTACTCAAACAAATAACGCACTTAACACCAGCATCTATAGCAGCATCGAGGGTGTTATCTGTGCCAACAACATTCGTTTTCACTGCCTCCATAGGGAAGAACTCACAACTGGGTACTTGCTTCAGCGCAGCAGCATGGAACACATAATCTACTCCTTTCATAGCGTACTTCAGGGTGCTTTT
>JAEEGL014200568.1_pt1 | contig 19649 bp, 10 predicted proteins | sample 9134231 | NCBI WGS metagenome assembly JAEEGL01 (sample SAMN16246548, study PRJNA631951) | gut metagenome | biome: gut microbiome; feature: rumen; material: fiber-attached | host: Bos | place: Iran: Karaj | collected 2018-10 | reverse complement strand
GAACTTAATATAAAGGCAGCAGGACATAATGCAGTTACTGATGCCGCAGTACCAGCTACTTGTACAGAACCTGGTCTCACCGAGGGCTCACATTGTTCTAAATGCAATCAGGTGTTAGTTGAGCAGGAAGAGATACCAGCACTGGGACATGATTACGGAGCGCTTATAGCAGAGGTGCCGGCAACATGTACCAAAGACGGAACGAAAGCTCATTACGAATGTTCGGTATGTCATAAGCTGTTCGAGAAGAACGGAGATGACTACGTTGAAAAGACAGCAGATGAACTTAATATAAAGGCAGCAGGACATAATGCAGTTACTGATGCCGCAGTACCAGCTACTTGTACAGAACCTGGTCTCACCGAGGGCTCACATTGTTCTAAATGCAATCAGGTGTTAGTTGAGCAGGAAGAAATACCAGCAAATGGACATGCCACAGTTGTTGATGTTGCTATTGCTGAAACCTGTACGACGGATGGATTAACAGAAGGAAGTCATTGTTCTGTATGTGGAGAAGTGATTACAAAACAGGAAGTTATTCCTCGTTTAGGACATGATTATACAGAATGGGAAGATGTTTATGGTGATCAGACTCTGTTTACAAGAGGATGTACAAGATGCGATATAGTTGAAACAGAAGAACATCGTTATGATGACGGAACCGTAACAGAAGAACCTAAATGTGAAGAACCTGGTCTAATGACATTTACATGTCTTGATTGTGGAAGAACTAAAACAGCGGAAATACCAGCAACTGGTCATGTTCCGATGACTGATATTGGAGTAGATCCAAAGTGTTGTGAACCTGGACTTACAGAAGGAAGCCATTGTGCTAAATGTGGTCTAGTGTTAGTTGAGCAGGAAGAAATATCGGCACTTGGACATGATATGGATCATCAAGAAGCTGTTCCTGCGACACTCACAGAAGCAGGAAGCAGAGAGTATTATCATTGCTTAAGATGTGAGAAGTATTTTGAGGATTCTGAAGGAAAGACAGAAATGCTTCCTGATGATATTACTACATATCTATTCACCAATGATGGCTTAAATGAATATGAAGGTGAGTGGTATTATATCAGAGATGGAATCCAGGATAGTGAATATACCGGTCCAGCAAATGGAACTATCAATGGAACAAAGGCCTGGTACTATGTAAAGAACGGCAAAGTAGATTATGATTTCAAGGACTTTGAAAAGGTTGGCAGCTCTTGGATGTATTTCTCCAATGGTAAAGTAGATAAGTCTGTTAACGCAGATCATTATGGATCATTCTGGGGAACAATAGATGGAGTTGGCGGTTGGTATGTAGTAAAGGCTGGTAAGGCATATCCTGACTATAATGGATTTGCACTTGTAGGTTCTTCATGGATGCAGTACAAGAATGGACAGGTTGATAAGTCCTATACGGGAACACTTAATGTAAATATCAACGGAACCAAGAAGTGGTATTACATCAACAAGGGTAAGGCTATCCTTGACTATACAGGCTTTGGAAAAGTCGGAAGTTCCTGGATGCGATTCAAAGATGGTGAGGTTAATAAAACAGTAACCGGTATAATTTCAGGAACAGTTAATGGAACTAAAGCACAGTGGTATGTAAAGGCTGGTAAGGTTCAGCTCGATTTTAATGGTAAATATAAGAAGAATGGTAAGACCTATACTATTAAAAATGGAAAGGTAACCAGCGTAAAATAATTGGGGTATAAATGAAACGTATCAAAACCATAACTGCAGCATTTGACTAATGGATAGTGAATGTGATCGAATACAATAAACGGGGATTATATGAATATAAAGAAATGGATTCCAGTAATTATTATATCGTTGTTAGCTATATTGAGTACAATCTGTACAATAGCAGTAGGTTTCTTTGCTTATCTAGCGGTGACAGGGCTGGATCTGTTGGTGACAGCGAAATATGAATTACCAAGAAATACCATGATTCTGTTCATTGTCTCGAGTGTTTTATGGGTGGCAGATATTATATATTTGCTTATTATGATTTTACATAAAAAACTACATGCTAAGTAAGAATCAGAACACATAAGACAATAGGTAAATGTACGTATTAATAAGAATTAATTCTTTAGGAGGTATTTATATGGCGGAAACTGCTTTTAATAAACCTGAATGGTTTGAGTACAAGGCTGATTATGCTGATCTGATCGATCGGAGCCCAAACGGTGAAGAGGTACTGAAGACTTTTGCGTATTGTATTGATGAATTGGGAACATCTGATGCAATAATAGAATACATTAAGAATGAGATACCGGCCGACGCTGGATTATATCATGACCGCCACGAGCCGGATAAGATGGAGAAGTTCCTGAAGAAGGCCATGAAGGGACAGATTGCTCCTGATGAAAAGGTTATAGTTTATGCAGACACTGGTCTTATCACAACCGGCAAAGTTGGATTTATTGTGACGGATAAGAAGATTGCTTTTTCAGCTAAGAAAAAACAAATAGTTATTAATCACACTGATCTTAAAAAAATCGCATTACATTTTGGCACAGAAGGTTGTACCTATACACATATGCATCTGAATGATATTCATGCAGCTGATATTAACTGCATCGATGGAAATTCGCTTTTGCCTTATGGTGCAATTGCAGCACTTATATGCGTGTATTCATTTGAGCAGAATCCTGGAAGGGATAAGATCATAATTGAGAAGTTTGAAGGTGAAGAATAATAATCTTTTGAATTATTAGTTTTATCAGAAAGACTATGGGGTTACGAAATATGATAAGAAAGAAAATTGGGGTATGGATACTGGCAGCTGCCTTTGCACTGGGAACCATCAGTCAGTCAAATGTATATGCAGATCCATATGTTGAACCTGAAACCCCGGAGACATTATCCGATGAGGAATATGTTGAAGGAGAGATTATAGTAGGGTTCGTGAATACCAAAGAATCAGATGATATCGATTCTTCCGATTGCACAACGCTTATGGAAGCCAGCGATGTGGAAATCATGGTAGTTGATACGAATGGTAAGTCGGTAGAAGCAGCAATCGAAGAATATATGGCTATGCCAAATGTTGTTTTTGCAGAGCCTAACTATATCATTCATCCTGCTATGGATTCGCCGGATTTCACTCCGGATCAGTATTATCCGACAGGCTCTACTGGAGGTATTGATGTTCCGGATTGGAATACAACACCGACAGGGGCTGATGATGTTATCGTTGCTGTAATTGACTCGGGTGTTGAATATGAACATGAAGATCTGAAAGATGTTATATGGAACGATGGTCTGAACTATCCTGAACTGGTTGCTATGGGCGGTGGTGCTCATGGTTTTAATGCGGCGGCTTATGTGGATGGTGGTGTTTCGGGATCAACAGATGCTCCTGTACCATCTCCTGCTGACGGTGGATATCATGGTACTCACGTTGCAGGAACTATAGCTGCATCCTGGAATGGTAAGGGTGTAAGCGGAATCACAAATGATGTGAAGCTGATGATTCTTAGAACAGCAACTGAAGAAGGTTCTGTTGAGATGGATAATGTCGTGGCTGCTTATGATTACCTCTGTAAAGCACATGACGCTGGTGTAAATGTTGTAGTTGCAAATAATTCCTGGGGTGGAAATTACATTTCCTATGCATCTCTCTATGCAATCAGAGAGGCAACAAAACGTGGAATGATAATGGTTTTTGCCACAGGAAATGAAAATTTAAATCTTGATACAAATGATAGTCTGGCATATCTGTTAAGTGATCTGCCAAATGTGATACTTGTTAATGCCTCAGACAATAATGAGGGGTTAGCACATTTTTCAAACTATGGTCAGTTTTCAACAGACATCTATGCTCCTGGAACAGACATAATTTCGACTATGCCGAATAATTGGTTGTATGCGAATCCAAATCATTCTACACCTATTTTGGAAAATGATTTCGAGGTAGAAAGCGACCTTATAGTAGAGGGTTATGACGAAGAAGGAAATCCTATACCGAGTATGTGGGGCGATGGAGGTGGCTACCAGGGATCTGATGGCTATATTCCTGGTAATGATACGGGTACGGACTACAAGATTTATTGTAACGAAGATCTCTCCGAGGAGAAACCGAGATACCTGACCTTCATGGTTGAAAAGGACAGAGTATACAATAAAGACATGTTCAGACTTGAAGTTGACACGACTGATGGGGATAAAGGATTACTGACTGACGGTGGCATCGTAGAAGCAGGCAAATGGAATGCAGTTAGTTTTGAACTTCCAGATAATACGGATTATGAGAATTTTAATTGCGTGCTCTCACCAGAGGAGGCGTTTCTTAAACCTTCTGGAGATGATGAATCTGGGGTTAGGATTGATAATGTAATGCTTACAAATGATGCGTGGCCATATTATAAGTTGAGTGGAACTTCCATGGCAGCACCTGTCGTAACAGGTGAGGTGGCAGCAATAGCTGCAGCAAATCCGGATGATTCTCCACGAATGCTTGTTGCAAGAACCCTTGGCTCTGTAAAGAAGAAGGCTGAGCTGTCTGACAGATGTATCACTGGAGGAATTGCAAATCTGAGAAATGCATTAGAGGGCAGATATTCGCCAGTTATATTTGATGCACAGATTAATGATGATGAAATAGTCGTTGATGGTGAATTCTTTACTGGCTCTGGTGATCTTTATATCAATGACAGTCCTGTAAATGTAACGGAGTGGACTGACAATCATATCGTAGCATCAGCAGATGGTATAGATCGTTCTATCCGACTGGCTAAGGTTGAAGTTAGAAATAATAATATAGAAGGCTTTAACAGTGGTGTTCGTTATGTTCATCAGGAAGTTACTAGAACAGACTTTACTGAAGTAGACATTCCAGAAGAAATGGATAAGATGTCGTTTATTAATTATTCCGCAGTTTCACTAGGAGACTGTATCTATTTCATGACGGGAAATGCAGAAGCGACAGTTTTCTATATTACTGAATATAATACCAAGACTGGTGAATGGAAGGATATAACAGGAGAATCAGGTTATGGATTCCTTACTGGCCAGATTGTTGCTTATAAAGGCAGAATTGTGACTATTGCCAATAAGGAAGATGGCGACTCCCAGGTATTTACTTATGATCCTGATACGGATGAGATAATCTGGATTCCTATAGATAATATTGGCTACTATAAGGGTTGCACCCTGCTGAATTATAAGGGCGAGCTGTTGATTATGGGTGGTGGAGAAACTGCGGATTTTGAACACTATAATCCTAATTACGATATATTAAGGGTTGACCTGAAGGCAAGAAGCCTTACAAAAGTTGGATCTACAGAAGATACAGGAGTAGCGGTTGAAACAGTCATTCCTTATTATGATAAGTATGGAAATGTTTATCTGGGTTATTCACATCATAACTGGGATACAGTAAGAGTAATTAAGGTGAATGATAATGAATATAAGGTCATGCCGATAGATCAACAAGCGGTTCCTAATGATATTTATTCAATTGATTTCGTCCCTGCCTATGCTATGGCTTATGCTGAAGAAGGCATGCTGGTTTCGGGCTCAGATGTTTTCGCAGCGTCAGATGAGGTGCTTTCAGATTCGTATCTCGGAGAGATGGATGAAGATGGATATGTAACGTTTTCAAATATTGGAAAGCTTTTTGATTCGACTTACATGATCAGACCAATGTCAGTGGTGAATGGACAGAATTATTATGTACTGGCTTCCTGCAGAGGCAGCAAGAATCTAGGTAAGTCACTTCGATATATCGACGGATTTACAGAAATTGTTCCTGAAGGAAGTACTAAAGAAGAAACAAGCGCAAATGTATCATTTAAGGTTGAGAATGGCAGCTGGGATGATGGTACTAAAATTGATAAGACTGTAGCGCTGGCAGGAGATAGTTGGAATGGCATGTATCTTGCAGCAGGAGATATCCCTGGTGTTGGAACAAAGCCTGATGCTTCCTTTACAGCTGGCAGCTGGGATATGGTTCCAAGTGCTGATACCGAAATCACAGAAGATACAGTATACACATATACCTATGCTGCAACAGATAAAATAGTTTATTCATGTGTTGAGGGTGCAGGTGGTGTCTGGACAAAGGGTAGTCAGTCTGAACTTAAATTTGTCCACAAGAGATCAGTAGATGATGCGACAACATTTGACCACTTTACAGGAATACTTGTGGATGGAAAGGCAGTTGATAAGGCGAACTACACAGCAGAGTCAGGAAGCGTTATCGTTAAGCTGAAGCCGGCATATCTTGAAACTCTTTCAGTCGGAGCACATACGATTACGACACAGTTTGATGATGGTGATGACGTTACTGTATCCTTTACTATCAATGATAAATCAGGTAAGAGTGACTCGACACCGAGTGGAAATTCCAAGGCGAAATCGCCGAAGACAGCGGATTCATTTGATGCGATCCAGATTCTCATAATGCTGATTTCTGGATGTGGCATTCTTGTAATAATGAGATCACGTAAGAAATATTATAATTAAGGGGGAAGTATTTATATGAACAGGGAATCTAAACCTGCCAGCTCCTATACTAAGCTGGCAAACGAAGCATGGTATAAGAAGCTGGACTTCAATGACAGGAGAGAAAGAGAAAACGCTGAGAAGGGGCTTGTTGATGCTCCGGAAGAGCTGGAGATCATGTCTGAGGATGGGCGTGTAGTATGGAGTCAGAAGGCATATGCATTTCTGGATGGACAGGAGAAGGCTCCTGATTCTGTGAATCCTAGTCTTTGGGATAATGTCCAGAATAATCATAAGTATGGTCTTTTCAAAGTAACAGACGGAATATATCAGGTTCGTGGATATGATATGGCAAATATCACATTTATCGAAGGTGATACGGGCTGGATCATATTTGACACATCTATGACAGTGGAATGTGCAAAGGCGGCTAGGGATCTGGTGGATAAGAATCTGGGAGTAAAACCAATTAAGGCAGTTCTGATATCTCATTCACATATAGATCACTTCGGTGGCGTCAGAGCATTTGTAAGTGATGAAGAAATAGCGGACTCAGCCTTATCTATTGAAGAGCAGGTTTCCAGCGGGAAGATTCCTGTAATTGTTCCGGAGGAATTTACAGAGTATTCCGTATCTGAAAACCTTAATGCAGGAACCAGCATGAGCCGACGTGCTCAGTATCAGTATGGAGTTTTCCTTCCTAAGAATGAGAGGGGCGGAATGTCCATCGGTATAGGAATGGGACAGTCGAGAGGAAGCGTTTCTTTCATCGTTCCTTCTTATGAAGTGAAGGAAACAGGAGAGAATGTTACGATCGATGGAGTTGAGATAGAATTCCAGCTTACGCCAGGAACAGAAGCTCCTTCAGAGATGAATGCATATTTCCCTCAGAGAAAGGCTCTGTGGCTGGCTGAAAACTGCACAGGAACACTTCATAATCTCTATACACTCCGTGGTGCACAGGTAAGAGATGGAAATGCATGGGCAGAATATATAATGGAAGCTGTAAGTCTTTACGGCGATAAGACAGAGGTTGTATTCCAGTCTCATAACTGGCCTCACTGGGGTACTGACAATATCAAGGAATACCTTATCAATACAGCAGCTGTTTACAAGTACATAAATGACGAGACTCTCTCCATGATCAATCAGGGCTTTACTTCAACGGAAATAGCCAGGGAACTGAAGCTTCCTGAAGCATTGGAGAAGAATTGGTATACTCGTCAGTATTACGGAACTGTAGCTCATAATTCAAAAGCTGTTTATCAGAAATACATGGGCTGGTATGATGCAAATCCGATCAACCTGAATAAACTTACTCCTGTGGAGAGCGGAAAGAAGTGGATTGAATATGTATCCTTAGGTGGAATGGAAAAAGCCATGGATAAGGCCAGAGAAGAATTTGAGGCAGGCAATTATCAGTGGGTTGCTGAATTCTCGAATATGATAGTATTCTCGGATCCTTCAAATACTGAAGCCAGACTGCTTTGTGCAGATGCTTTGGAGCAGCTGGGTTATCAGGCAGAGTCGGGAACCTGGCGTAACTGCTATCTGACTGCAGCACTGGAACTGAGAGAAGGAAATCTGGCTAAGAAATATGCTGTTAAGAGCAGCTTCGGTTCTGACATGATGAGCAATCTGACTCCAGAGATGGCATTTGACTACATGGGTATTCTTCTGGACAAATCCATGATGGAGAATGAGAATTACATCATTGAGTTTGATATGACAGATACGGGCGAAGCCTATACTGTATATATGAGATATGGTGCATTGTTATATGCGAAGGGAAAGCCGGGAGATGAGGCTGACATAAGAATTAAGTCTCCTGAGAAAAATGTACTTCTGCTTCTTGCCGGACAGAAAGATGCATTCATGAGAAATGCTGAGGTTGCAGGCAATACAGATGCATTTGACAGATTAGCCGAGAGCCTGAATAAGTTTGCAGGTGGCTCAAGGGGAGATTTCAATATTATTGAACCATAAGAAAAAGGAAGGTGGCGATTAATCCTCGCCACCTTCACGCATTTTATATTCAGTATCATTATCTATCATCTTCACCATTATTTCAGCGAAGCGGGGATCGAACTGAGTTCCGCTTCCATTTATTATCTCGCTTCGGATCTTCTCCTGAGGCATGATCTTCCTGTAGCTTCGCTGACTGGACATGGCGTCGTATGCATCAGCAACTGCGATTATCCTTGCTTCTTCAGGAATCTCTTCTCCCACCAGACCATCAGGATAACCTGTTCCGTCATATCTCTCATGATGCCAGCGTGCGCCTATAGAGAGCTTCGGCATTTCTTTTATATTCTTCAAGATCTGCGAACCGATCACAGGATGCTTTTTGATATAAGCGAATTCTTCATCGGTCAATTTACCAGGTTTATTAATTACATAATCAGGTACACCTATCTTTCCTACGTCGTGAAGAAGACCTATGATGTAGATATCACTCTGCTCCTTCATATTGTAGCCGTAGCGTCTGGCTATCTCGCGTGAATATTCAGCAACACGGCTGGAATGACCGTTGGTATATGTGTCCTTTGCATCGATAGCTCCTGCCAGAGAACTAACGACATTGAGGAACAGCTGTTCGTTCTCCTTGGTCTTCTTTTCAACTTCGTCCGACAGACGCTTCTGAAGTCTCAGGAGTTCAGCTATCTGCTTAACTCTGAGAGTAAGGATCTCAGGTATAAATGGTTTCTTGATAAAGTCCTTGGCACCAAGGCCCAGTGCTTTCTTCTCTGCCTCAGTATCATTTTCTGACGTGAGGAATACCACTGGAATATCGGCAATCTCCGTCTCTTCTTCGCGGAGCTTGGTAAGGGTTTCAAATCCATCCATACCTGGCATGTTGATGTCCAGAAGTATCAGGTCAGGACGGTTATCCTTTACGAAAGTCATCAGTTCCTCTCCCGAACTGAGAGTGGCAACTTCTATATCACTCTTCGAGAGAATCCTCTCGGCCAGCTTTCTGTTCATTACATCATCATCAACTACTACAACCCAAAGCCTTTCATCACCACCGGTGTAAAGCTTTTCAGATTCAAGAAATTCTGTCTCGTAATTGATGCTTAGCACATCACCATAGTTTTCACGCCAGCTTCGGATTATATTTCCTACCACCTGCTCGACTGCTTCCTGCTTGATATCTGTCAGAATAACGAAATACATATTCTTTCTGACCTGCATCAGAAGGTCGCTTCGTCTCAGTACATTTCCTATGTGATCACCGAATTTCTCACAGTAGTCCAGCGTTTCAGCTTTGCTGATATCCTCATTTGCATCAAGACTTATGAGCAGCTTACATGCATTTCTGTGATAACGTATCACATAACGCATTATGTATCTGTACACGCCAACGAAGGAAGCCTTGTCCAGCTTAAGAGCTGATGAAGATACATTTCTTTCGGACAGGATCATGGAGAGAGTTTTAAGATCCATGATATCTTCGTCGTCAGAGGAATCGTCCTCTTTATACATGGCAAAACCGTGCTTGCCGTCGTTCTTAACATCATACAGAGCCTTATCTGCTTTCTTCAGAGCATCGGCGTATTCCTCTCCCTGACCCGCCATATATACTGCACCAATGGATGCGCCAAGAGGGATTTCCATATCCTCTCCCAGGATTCTCTTGGCATCTGAAAGGAGAGTGGTGTTCAGATTATCACAGAATTCCTGAATCTCTTTCTCGCTCTTAAGTGATATGGAAAATGCAGTGAACTCATCACCGCCAACTCTTCCGATGATATCATCCGGTCCCAGAAAACCACTGATCAGTATGGCGAAGCTGATAAGGATCTTGTCTCCAGCGGCATGTCCATATATGTCATTGACCAGCTTGAATGAATCAAGGTCGATCATCATGAGATAGCCTGGTTTTCTGCGGCATAACATTTCAAGCTTATTATTTGTGGCGCTCTTATTGAGAAGCCCTGTGAGATTATCAATAGTTGCTTCTTCGTAGAATTTGTGGAGAGTCGCCTGGCGCTTCAGTACATTTGTTATACGTTTAATAAGTACTGCAGGCTCGAAAGGCTTTCTGATGTAGTCAGAAACACCCATCTCAAAGCCCCTCGTCTCTGATTCGTTGTCTTCATCAGAGGTAAGGAAGATGACAGGTATCTCCTCCAGGTCAAGCTTTTCCTCCAGTTTTCGGATGTTTGCCAGAGTTTCAAAACCATCCATTTCAGGCATCATAATATCAAGCAGTATGAGATCGGGAGTATCGTTCTTAAGATAATCCAGAAGCTCTATGCCTGAAGTGAAAGCGGTTACTTCTATATCATTTTTAGTTAGTATACTGGTTGCGATTTTGAGATTGAATTTATCGTCATCAACAAGATAAATGCGATTTGCCATAATGAGTCCCCTCTGTTATACCCTACATTTGTAAAATGTACTTCTGATTGTTCCGTTTTTCTACCTATTATGGTGTGTTCTATATTGTACCAAATATCTGTGATACTTGAAATGAGTATTTTTTACCAGTATACTTAAGCATAGTTGTGAAATATTTATAACTATGCTTTCCGACTGAGGTTTTATAATGAGTAGGAGTAGGAAAAATCTGGTTATAACATTAACCTTTACATTTATACTTATGGCTCTTCTTGTAGTATTTACTTCGAGGGTTATTTTTAGGACGGCCTTTTCATCTGTTCAGGAACTTGGAGATGATAAGGCTGTTGCTATTACTGCGGATCTCGAGAACTACCTGGATACTGCGAAGAGCGTTTTGTGGCTGGCTGCAGATACAGTTGATCACATGGTTGAAAGTGGAGCTACTGATGAGGAAATAGTAGAATACATAACCCGGGAATCTGAGAGAACTGAGGAACAGTTTGATGAAAGCTATACTGGGCTTTACGGTGTTATAAATGGAAATTACGTCGACGGTGTGGGCTGGGTGCCTCCTGTTGATTATGATCCTACAACCAGAGACTGGTACAAGACTACCACTGGCGCCAAGGGCGATGTTATCATAGTCTCTCCTTATGTGGATGCTCAGACGGGAAATGTGATCATATCTGTCGGCAGAGCTCTGTCGGATAACAACAATGCTCTTGCACTTGATCTGACTCTGAACAATGTGCAGGATATCGTAGAAGATATAGATATTAATGGCTATGGCTATGGTTTCGTGGTGAACAATGACGGCATGGTCATAGCTCATAAAGACAAAACACAAAATGGTAAAAACTATAATGACGATCCCGAGCACAGAGCACTCTTCCAGGAGGTAGTGGCAAAGGGCAAGGGTAATTTCAGTACAGAAATAGATGGGGATAGATGTACAGTATTCGTTGATACAGTCATGGATCAGTGGTATCTGGTCATTGTTACCAAGGATTCTGATCTTTACAGGGATCCTATGTTCCTTCTGATCGTGAGTATCATCATATCGCTGATCGTATTTATTCTTATTTCTGTATTCTATTTCCTGGGTTATAGAAGTGAGCGAAAATTCTTCACCAGAATGGAAGCCATGAAGGAGATAGAGCGAAAACGTGATTACGAAGCCCGGATACTGAAGCTGGAGAAGTCCGCGGCAGATAGTGCAAATAAGGCTAAGAGTGATTTCCTGGCCGACATGAGCCACGAGATAAGAACGCCTATAAATGCTATATTGGGCATGAATGAAATGATACTTCACGAATCCAGAGAGGATTATACTTTGGATTATGCTTCAAATATAAAGAGCGCTGGAACAACACTTCTGTCCATCATCAATACCATACTTGATTTCTCCAAGATAGAAGATGGCAGAATGCGACTGGTGCCGGCGGAATTCGATACTGTTGAGATGATCAACGGACTAGTAAATTCTATCAGCGAAAGGGCGAAAGAGAAGAATCTGGATTTAAGAGTAGAGATAGATGAATCAGTTCCGTCAAAGCTTATGGGAGATGATGTGAGGATCAGTCAGGTCATCATGAATCTTCTTACAAATGCTGTCAAATATACTGAGAGAGGCTACATTTTATTTAAGATCCAGAAAGTCGGCGAGGCTGATGGAAGGACGAATCTGCTGGTTTCTGTAAAGGATACGGGAATCGGAATCAAGAAGGAAGATATAGACAAGCTGTCCATTTCTTTTGAGAGAGTGGATGAGAAGAAGAACCGTCATATAGAGGGAACGGGACTTGGAATCTCTATTGTTACCAAGCTGCTTGCTATGATGAACAGCGAGCTTAAGATAAAAAGTGAGTACGGAGTTGGCTCGGAGTTCTATTTCGAACTGCCTGTAGAGGTTGTGGATGCTACGCCTATTGGAACATATGATGCCAGCAGCAGAGGCCGTGCAAAGACTGCTGAGAGCAGTATAGGTATGAGCGCACCTAAGGCCAGAGTTCTTCTTACGGATGATAATAAAATGAACCGCAAGGTGGCATCTAATCTCCTTAAACTCTTTGGTATTAAACCTGACATATGCGGTTCCGGTGTTGATACCATTACTGAAATGAAGAAGAATGAATATGAAATCCTGTTCCTGGATCACATGATGCCGGAGATGGATGGTATAGAGACTTTGAAGTATCTTAAGGAAATGGACCTGGTGGGAAATACCAGGATCATAGCACTTACAGCAAATGCGGTGGTCGGTGCCAAGGAGCAGTACATGGAGGCTGGATTCGATGACTATCTGTCAAAGCCTATAGATATTCCTGAACTGGAGAAGATGCTGAGGAAGTATCTGCCGGAGGATATCATAGAAGCTCCAATCGATGGACGTGCAGATGAGGCTTCAGTTGATGATAACGGCAGCAAGGCTCCGGCTGGTGATAATGGCAGCGAGGATGCAATTGATGTGCATTCAGATGGGGCTCCGGCCGATGATAACGGCAGCAAGGATGCAATTGATGTGTATTCAGATGGGGCTTCGGCCGACATATCAGATCTGAGGGGTATAGCAAGGTTGGAAAAACTTGGTCTTAGTATCGAGGATGGCCTTAAGTTCTGTGGTGGAGATGAGGACTTCTACCTGGAAGTAATAGGTGACTATGTGAAGGAATCACCTGAGAAGATAGAGAAGCTGACAGAACTTCTGCAGGCTGGTAATCTCAAGGATTACAGGGTCATGATACATTCTGTGAAGAGTGCATCGAAGACGATCGGTGCTATGGAAATGTTCGAGGACGCCAGAGAACTTGAGTTTGCTGCAGGTGATGAGAAGATGGATTACGTACAGGAACATCATGATGAAGTGATGGAAGAATATAAGAAGCTGTGCAAGCTTCTGGAGGATACTTGATCAAATGGTCATGGACCGCTTTATAATGATCATCAGGGGGTATAACAATGGGGATAATTGCAGGATTTATGGTACCACATCCACCTATGATAGTGCCGGATGTAGGAAGAGGAAGTGAAGAAAGAGTCAGAGCAACTATTGATGCATATGACAGAGTTGCTAAGGAGATAAGTGAGATCGCGCCGGACACGATAATAATCACAAGTCCGCATGCGACCATGTATTCCAATTATTTTCATATATCTCCGGGCAGCAGTGCCAAGGGAGATTTCGGAGGCTTCAGAGCACCGGATGTATCCTTCTTGGAGCAGTATGATCACGAGCTGGTAAATGTACTGGCAGACATTACATTTGACGTGGATTTCCCTGCGGGCTTCGAAGGTGAACGAAGCAGAGAACTTGACCACGGTACCATGGTTCCGTTATATTTTATCCGCAAGTTCTATGATGGTGGTAAAATAGTCAGGATTGGATTATCAGGTCTCTCACTGGCTGATCATTATCAGCTGGGTATGTATATAAAACAGGCGGTAGATGAGCTGGGCAGAAAGGCTGTATTTGTGGCCAGCGGCGATCTGTCACACAAGCTGCAGGATTATGGCCCTTATGGCTTTGCTCCAGAGGGACCGATTTATGACGAGCGCATCATGGATGTGGCCGGCAGGGCGGCTTTCGGTGAAATGCTTGAATTTGAGGATGATTTCTGTGACAAGGCGGCGGAATGCGGACACAGATCATTTGTTATAATGGCAGGAGCTTTTGATGGAATCAGCGTAGATGCTACGGTGCTGTCACATGAGGATGTGACGGGAGTGGGTTACGGCATCTGTACATTTTACCCGAAGGGCGAGGACGCGGACAGGCGTTTCCTGGACAAGCTCCTTGAAAGGGTTGAGGCAGAGTCGGAGAAGGCGGACCCATATGTGAAGCTTGCAAGACTTTCTATGGAAAGCTATATAAAGACGGGCAGGAGGATAAGTGTTCCTGATGATATTCCGAAGGAACTTATGGATTCTCTGCCTGAGGAGATCTTTAAGGATCAGGCGGGAGCCTTTGTATCTATTCACAAGAATGGCCAGCTGAGAGGCTGTATCGGAACCATAGGACCGACTGCTGAAAGCGTGGCTCATGAGATAGTTAATAATGCCATAAGTGCGTCCACCAGGGATCCGCGTTTCGATGCGATCACGGAGGATGAGCTGAAGTGGCTGGAGATAAATGTTGATGTACTGGGACAGCCGGAGGATATAGATTCGAAGGATGAACTGGACGTAAAGCGTTATGGAGTCATTGTGACTTGTGGCTACAGACGCGGTCTCCTTCTGCCGGATCTGGAGGGTGTGGATGATGTGGACACCCAGGTGGCTATAGCCATGAGAAAAGGCGGAATTGATGAGACAGATAATTATAAGCTTCAGAGATTTGAAGTGATCAGACACAGATAGGAAGGAATTAACAGTTTTGGCAAAGACAGAGATTATTAGTTACAAACTTAACGGAGGTGACATCGATCTTATATCTAATAAGGTAAATGATTGGATGAAGACCCAGAAGACGCCTAAATTAGATATGATCCGTATCAGATTTATGATGGAATCCATACTGCTTGATATGGCGGATCATTTTGGCAATGACAAGGATGTAGAGGTGGTTCTTCGAAAGAGATGGGGCAGACCTTCCTTCAGTGTGAACTGCAAGGGCGAGGAGTTTAATCCTATTCATGATGATGAATCCAGTATCCTGACACGTAATCTCATGGCTTTCATGGGCATGACCCCGAAATGGAAATATAATAATGGCGTAAATGAGATCGTACTTGAAACACCACATAACATAGCCAAGGGTGAAAACCTCATGATCGCTGCAGTAATCCTGTCCGTAATATTAGGACTTCTGAAAAATGTACTGCCAGCTGGCATGGTATCCTTCTTATCCGAATATATACTCAGTACATTTGATACAGTGTTTATGAATCTTATGGGAGTTTTTGCCGGAGTGATGATCTTCCTGTCGGTGCTTGCCGGCGTGTGTGGAATGGGAAGCGTTGCGGATTTCAGTAAGATGGGAAAATATCTCCTTTTCAGAACACTGGCTTTAAGCTTTATTGTATCCGGTATTTTCGCAGTTTTAATGATACCATTTTTTAATTTTCATTATGGTCAGTCTGCAAGTGAAGCTATGGGCAAAGAGGTATTCAAGATGATCATGGATATAATCCCCTCTGACCCAATAACTCCGTTCCAGGAAGGCAATACTCTTCAGATAGTATTTATCTCGATAATCGTGGGCGTTGTATTTATCATGACAGGCGATAAGACAGAAGGACTTCGGCAGATGGTATTTCAGGCCAATGACATAGCACTCAATGTAATTGAGGTTGTGTGCAAGCTCCTTCCGCTTTATATTCTCGCATCACTTACGATGCTCTTCTGGGATAATGGATTTGGTATTTTGTTAAATGTATGGAAGCCTTTCCTTATCTTTGTGATCACATGTGTGCTGACGTGCTTCCTTGTTGTAGCTTATATTTCAATCAAATATAAGGTTAAGATGTCCGTTCTTATCAAGAAGATAATGCCGACATTTATAATAGGCATCACAACTGCATCTTCAACTGCAACAACAGGTACACAGCTGGAGATTAATGAGAAGAAGCTGGGAGTTGCTCCGGAATATAGCAAATTTGCAGTTCCGTTAAAAAATATTATATGTATGTCTGTTGCCTGTGCGGGATTCATCAACATGATGTATTACCTGGCAGATTACAGCGAGGTCAGTGTGAATATAGGCTGGTTTGTGACTGTATGGCTGATAGTGAACCTGCTTACACCGGCCATGCCACCTGTCTCCGGCGGACCTCTTATAGTTATAGGACTTATGCTGACTGAGTTTGGAATTCCGAGCTCATGTCTGGGACTGGCTGCAACTATTACCATCGTCTATGATTTCTTTATGACAGCTTTCAGACTTATTGTAAGTCATATGGAAGTAGTGGATGAGGCGGCACATTTTGAATTACTTGATTATGATATTCTGCGGAAAGAGTAGGTTTTAGATAATGACACTTAATGAACTAAAGGTGGGCCAGACTGCCAGAGTTGAAGTGGTTGGTGGAGAAGGCGCACTTAGACAACATTTCCTGGATATGGGTGTTATCCCCGGAGTAGAGATAACTCTTGTTAAGTTTGCTCCGATGGGCGACCCTATGGAACTCAGGATTCATGGATATGAACTTACTCTCAGAATAGCTGATGCAGAGAAGATATCAATTGTTCCTGTTCCTAAGAAGGATGAAGAAGAGATACAGGCTGCTTCGGATGATGAGAAGAGGAGCAAGAAAAGAGAACACCCGGGCCTTGGCGAGGGCGGTATATATCATGATCATACAAATGAAAAACCGCTGCCGGAAGGGACGGTACTATCCTTTGCCCTGGCAGGAAATCAGAATAGTGGTAAGACAACCCTCTTCAACAGACTTACCGGCGCGAATCAGCATGTAGGAAATTTCCCGGGAGTTACTGTAGACAGAAAGAGTGGCTCTATAATTGGAATGCCGAATACAGAAGTTGTGGATCTGCCGGGCATATATTCCCTGTCTCCCTATACTGATGAAGAGATTGTTTCGAGACAATATATATTAAATGAAAAACCTAAGGGCATTATCAATATAGTTGATGCCACAAATATAGAGAGAAATCTGTATCTTACGATGCAGCTTATAGAACTTGATGTACCAATGGTTCTTGCTCTTAATATGATGGATGAGGTCAGAGGAAATGGAGGCTCTATAAGAATCAATGACATGGAGGCTCTTCTGGGAATCCCTGTTGTCCCTATAACTGCATCGAAGAATGAGGGCGTGGATGAGCTCATAAGCCATGCAATCCACGTGGCGAAATATCAGGAGAGTCCTGGCAAGAAAGACTTCTGTGATGAATCAGATCATGGTGGAGCAGTTCATAGATGTCTGCATGGCATCATGCATCTGATAGAGGATCACGCAGTAAGTGCCGGACTTCCGGTTCGTTTTGCTGCGAATAAGGTTATAGAAGGTGACAGCAAGGTTATAGATATTCTTGATCTGTCCCAGAACGAGAAGGAAATGGTAGAGCATATCATCTTGCAGATGGAAGAAGAGCGAGGACTGGACAGGTCTGCCGCCATAGCTGATATGCGATATTCATTTATAGACAAGCTGGTAAGGGAAACTGTTGTTAAACCTAAGGCCAGCAAGGAGAGACAGAGAAGTGAGAAGATAGACAAGATCCTCACAGGTAAGTTCACCGCAATCCCTGCATTTATTATCATAATGGGTATTATATCTTTCCTTACATTTAACGTGATAGGAGCATTTCTGCAAGGCCTCCTGGAAAGCGGAATAGATATGGTGACTGACAGGGTGGATGCACTTCTCACTGAGTTAAATGTAAATTCTGTCGTTCATTCTCTCATAATAGATGGCGTATTTACCGGAGTTGGAAGTGTTCTTAGCTTCCTGCCTATTATAATCCTGCTGTTTTTCTTCCTGTCACTTTTGGAAGATACCGGATATATGGCAAGAGTTGCTTTCGTCATGGACAGACCTCTCAGAAAGATCGGTCTCTCCGGAAGAAGTATAGTTCCGATGCTTGTAGGCTTCGGCTGTTCTGTGCCAGGTGTTATGGCAAGCAGGACCATGCCATCAGAACGAGACAGAAAGATGACTATAATGCTCATACCATTTATGAGCTGTACGGCTAAGTATCCTATATACGGTTTTTTCGTAGCTGCATTCTTCCCAGGCAAAGGGGCCCTTATAGTACTGGCACTTTATCTGGTGGGAATATTAGTTGGAATAATCACCGCAGTTGTTGCGAAATACACAGTATTCAGAGGCGAGGCAGTTCCTTTCGTTATGGAGCTTCCTAATTATCGAATGCCGGGAATGAAGAATGTAGCAAAACTTCTGTGGGAGAAGGCAAAGGATTTCATCACTAAAGCCTTCACCATCATATTTGTTGCTACGATAATCATATGGTTCTTACGTACATTTACCATACAGTTGGATATAGCTTCAAATCCTCATAAGAGCATTCTGGCTCTGGTTGCAGGAATCATAGCTCCTGTATTTAAGCCAATGGGATTTGGTGACTGGAGAGTAGTTACTGCGCTTATAACAGGATTTATGGCGAAGGAAAGTGTTGTATCTACATTATCAATACTATTCGGAGAGACAGAAGTTCTGGTGAACTCCATAAGCCATGCCTCCGTTATAGCACTTATGATATTCTGCCTGCTCTACACACCATGTGTAGCTGCTATAGCTTCAGTCAAGCGAGAATTAGGAGCTAAGTGGGCGGCCGGAATGGTACTGCTCCAATGCGTTATTGCCTGGGTGGTTTCGTTTCTGGCATATCTTCTCATGTCAGCCATTCTGACATAGACATTTAAACAATTATTGGGAGAGATTCATATGAATGGATTCATGAAAATAGCAGATGATCTGGCTGCAGATAACCTGGTGACAAATGTAGGTGGTCCCTTCGGTGCGGTGGTTGTAAAGGATGGAACCATTGTAGGTATGGGTTCAAATCATGTACTGGCGAATAATGATCCTACAGCTCATGCTGAAATAATGGCCATAAGAGATGCGTGCAAGGCTCTGGGTACACATGATCTGACAGGGTGTGAGATATATACATCCTGCTATCCTTGTCCTATGTGCCTGTCAGCTATTATATGGGCTAATATAACCAAGGTTTACTATGGTAACACCAAAGAGGATGCCGCAGATATAGGATTTCGCGACGATATGATATATAATTATCTTAGCAGTCTTACCAGCGGTCATAAGGATGATACTCTGGAACTGATCGCTATGGACAGAGATGAAACCATAAAAACATTTAACAGATTTGCTGATAAGGAAGATAAAACTATTTACTGATACATAGAAAATCTATGAAAT
>JAEEGL013514680.1_pt1 | contig 19649 bp, 19 predicted proteins | sample 9134231 | NCBI WGS metagenome assembly JAEEGL01 (sample SAMN16246548, study PRJNA631951) | gut metagenome | biome: gut microbiome; feature: rumen; material: fiber-attached | host: Bos | place: Iran: Karaj | collected 2018-10 | reverse complement strand
GTTTCTTTATATCCTCTAAAGCCAATTCTCCCTCTTAATGAAACAACATCTCCCAACTTACGCTGTTCCCACGCGTCATTATAACCCGGAAATCTTATCTCTGGAGTGTTCTTCATATAACAATCACCAATTACACAAACATTATTTGAAGTAAACCATGCTTCAGTTCGTTAATCTTTTCCAACTCACGCTGATGAATGGTGATAAGGCTGTCAATGCTTCTCAAAAAGGCGGAGATTTCCTCTTGTTCCTGGATAGAGGGAATCATTATGTTAATTCCCATGAATTCATCATATCCAATATTGAGGAGACCATCCATCCTTGCGCCAGATGAAACCAGTTTTCCTAATTCTTTATCCGGAATTTTAGTTGCAAAACAATATTCTATGAAACTTGCATTTCCATTTGTCACTCTGAAACTGTGGTAAACCCTTGGGACTAGGGCTTCTTCGTATGTTTCAAGAGAAAACACTGTGCCGTACTTTGCGAGTTTTGAATTGCCATGGTTATATGATAATTCGCCTTTATGAAGCAAAGTATAGTTCTTTTGCTCCTTGCCTGCTATATTTCCAGAGAACCTATCCTCTTGGCTCATCCAACCGTTAGCTGCAGAAATAGTAAGTGTCGGAAGATCCATTCGACCATCATTTCCTTGAACGCGCTCGCATAAATCTCCTAGCTTACGCTTTTCCCACGCGTCAGTAAAACCAGGAAATCTGATTTCCGGGATAGTTTGCCCATTTTTGGGGAACATCTTCTGCAGTAAGCCAAGCTTTATAAGTTGTATGCTTTCCAACTCACTCTGATGAAGGGTGATAAGGTTGTCGATGCTTTCAAAAAACGAACCAATTTGTTCTTGTTCCTTTATGTCTGGTGACATGAATACCAATTCTTTCAGTTTTTCTTGTGACATTGTAGGAACACTGCTTCCACCTGTAATTCCACGAACCTGCTTCATAAAATCTTCATTTCTAACTGACAAAAAAGTAAAATATCCGTTCGTTGTCTCATTTGGAGTAAGCAATGCAAACTGAGGGTTGATAGTTGCCTTTTCCTTTAATTCACGCACATAGCCTACCTTTCCGATAGATGCAGTTTTTGTAAAAAGAATGTCTCCAACCTGAACTTGTATTTCAGGAGACTCGTCATACTTTTCCCATGATAAATACTTATTGTTTTCATTTGATACTTTACCCATTTCGTCTATATCCGAAGGACTAAAGGTAATAGCACCTTGTCCCTTAGGTACCAAATCAGTTTCTTTATATCCTCTAAAGCCAATTCTCCCTCTTAATGAAACAACATCTCCCAACTTACGCTGTTCCCAAGCGTCAATAAATCCTGGGAATCGGATTTCTGGAACGTTCTTCACAATCTGACCTCAATTCCTAAAGTTTTGAATGTCTCATTCAATTCATCTGTCAGCATCTTCTTTTCAGCCTCTATTTCGGCAATTTCTTTACCGACCTGAACAACATCAATCGGAATCTCAGGCTCAGATGTATCAACATATCTTGGAATGTTAAGGTTATAGTCATTCTCTTTGATTTCGTCGAGAGTCGCTAGATGCGCAAATCTATCTATGTCTTTGCGAGCCTTAACCGCCTCAAATATCTTCTGAATATTCTCTTCTGTGAGCTTGTTCTGCTTTTTTTCCTTAATAAACTCCTTGGAAGCGTCAATAAACAGTATGTCACTGTTCTTGCGTTCTTTTCTAAGAACAACGATAGTCGTCGGTATTGATGTCGCAAAGAAGAGATTAGCCGGAAGGCCAATTATTGTTTCAATCTGATGGTTATCTACAAGAGTCTTCCTGATCGCGCCTTCTGATCCGCCTCTGAACAGCACACCATGTGGAAGAACAATGCCCATAACGCCATCCGGTTTAAGGTGATAAAGGCAATGCAGCAAGAATGCGTAATCTGCCTTACTTGAAGGCGCCACGCCATAATTCTTGAAGCGTTCATCCTTATCGGCATCAGTTGTATTCCAATTAAGGCTGTAAGGCGGATTTGCTACGCAAGCATCCACGAACAAGGGCGCATAAGCAGTACTCTCATCAAAATACGGCCAGTCGTCAGCCAGAGTATCACCGTTTCTCATAAAAATGTTAGACGGTGCAATGCCCTTCATGTTTAAGTTCATTCGTGAAAGGTTATATGTCTCAAGGATCTTCTCCTGCCCATAGTATTCTATCTTGTCCTTATTAATGTATTTTTCACAGGCATCACCTACTGTAAGAAGCAAGCCGGCAGAGCCTGATGTCGGGTCGTATACCTTAAAGCTCTTCTTATCCTTAGATGCCTCGGCAATGATTCTTGAGATCAGATCAGATATCTCATGCGGGGTGTAATACTCACCATCGTCGGTAGATGCAAACTTATAAACGAAGAACTCATAGATATAACCCAGAACATCATAGTCATCAGATGTAGCAGGAATTTCTTCTATTACTGCGATAAGGTCCCTTATCGTCTTGTCTCTGGCTCCGGCGTTATCGCCGAATTTCATTATTCCGCCTCTTAAGACTGACAAGATATTGAGGAAAACCTTCTTATACACTTCATTGATACTGTCATTAAATCTGGCCAGGGCATCAGATACATCACCTGCTGTAAGATTCTTATTATCCTTCCAGTTGGAAAACAGGTCTTCATAAGAAATGAAGTAACCGAGCGTATTACTGATTAGCGCCTTGCTGTCAGAATCGATATCCTTGAGATCATCTTTCGTGCTGCCTTCTGATATAAGGTACTGTTCTTCCTTCTCGCACAGGAACTTATAGAAGATAAAACCGAGAACATAGTCCTTATACTCACCCGGCTTAATGCTGCCTCTCAAAGCATTAGCTGCATTCCATATGGAAGTAGCGACCTCCTGCTTTGTCATTTCTCTTGTATCGATGATTTCCTCAGTATTCTTCTTCTTTGCCATCTGTAATTAACTCCTTGGTTACATATAAATTACTAATTTTCATAATAAGAATAACACAACTTATGTGTCAGTAAGCACCCATCCTTATACCGTTTTGTAATTCTCTTTATTCGGCAGAATAAACCAGAGATCCGTCTATAGTCATCTCAGTAAGAGTAAACCCTCCATCTTCACTCTTGGTATATATAAGCTTGCAGAAATACGAATCATCAGAACTAAGCGGATCCTCGTATGCATTACACTGAACAGCATACAATTCATCTTTTCTGCTGCACGCCCATCCGTCATAATAGGGATAAATGTCATTAGCGAAGAAAACCGAATCCAAATCTTCAGTTGCGCTTTCCTTCAATACAACTTTTACTCCAGAAGGGATTTCCGACTCCGGGATTTCAACATCAGATACTTTTGTTATCAAACCACCATTCTCCGAGTCGTATATGTCATTTCCGTTAAGACCGACATAGTAGAGCTCGCCGGCATCAATAACCACCCACAATGAGACATCGGGATCAGAATCATTCATAAATGTTACCAATCCCTCCGGTTTTGCGTCTTCCGGGGCTGTTATGAGATAGAAGTTGCTGAAATCTTCAATACCGCACTCATAAAGCTGATCCTGAATCGTTGAAGCTTGTTCTTCTGTATACCCGAAATCTACGAGAACATCATATATGCTCTCAGTTCCATAGGTATTCTCAGCAATGTTTTCAGTTGTTTCGTTTTCTGTCTCGGTACTTTCTTTCGTTGATTTGCTGTTAGAACCACTTTCATTCTCCAAAGAAACACCACGTCCACAATACGCTAAAATGACTCCGACAATGACAAACACACACAAAACAACCGCGCAGCCCGAACCGCAACCAGCAGATTGAGGTTTCTTGCGAGCTCCTATAGGCTCACCGCAATTATCACAATACTTTGTTCCACTGGATACTGGGTTTCCACATTTAGGGCATCTAATCATAAGCAGGCCTCCCAATAATACATACTATCCGACTATTACATTTAGATAGTACATCACGAATCGTACTAATAATGGGACTTTACTTTATTATTCTGTTAAATCATTATTAAATGATAAAAGAAAAAGCCAAAATCAACATATTGCTGCTTTGGGTAGAGGAATCCTTAGCTTATAGTATTTAATAAGATGTCCAATTGGTATAGCCTGCTCGACAAGGCTTCTGCCGGTATCAAATTCAAATGTTTCAGCATCCAATGCTTCTGTCGGATATAAAACCAAGCACGGAATAACCGTTTCATCATCAACTTTCAGGCGATTGGCAAATGATCTAACTCTTGAATAACCGCTGAGTTGTCCGACAATGTCGCCACTCGGTCCTTGATTATCCAGTTTATCCATATACTTGGCATCGATTATTATCTTCTCGCCTAAATGCAGGTAGTCAGGTCTCCACGAGAACCACCCGGAAGTCTGATATGCAATCTGGCTGCCATAAGCTTTATGAAGAAGGCCATACGCATAGTATTCAAATAACAAGGCCATATCGATCCAAAACACCGGTGTTTTTTGCTCACTTGATTCAATCTTACTAAATGAATAGTCAAATCGCTTAAGGATCAGCTTTGCGATGCCAATAGTAGAATCATAATCTTTATAGAGTTTATTACGCTTGGAATTGGTTAGTTCCTGGAGTTCAAAACTGTCAGAAACGCATTCAAATGCAGCAAGACAACTGTTTATGCGATGCACAAGTGTAGGATAAATCTCGTGTTCTTTCATCTCATAAGCATACTGTTTGCAATAATTGAGAGCCTTTTTGAACAGACGGTTTTCTGGTATATCTACAGAGCGCTCAGAATAATCACAATAAACCCTGTCAAACCGCTTGTATAAGACATTCTTCCGTTCATTCTTACCGATATCGATCCTACCCTTAACCTTCCTGAGGTTCTCGTTTCTTTCTATATAGTCTGCCCTCAACCCTTTAGAAATGATCCTGCTGACAAGCATAAGGAAGTGCACTATCAAAAGAGGCGTAAGTGCAGATGATAGATATGTTGGTGTCTTAATCGGCTCAGCATCTAAGTCTACACCATATATCTTAGAAAAGTACTCTGGGTCCATATTACTGGAAAGACACACACTGAACATCTTCATAAAGTCGATGTTTTTCATCTTAGGCTCGATAATGAGTTCTTCTTTACCGATTCGCTGAGCACCGATTACATAAGTAGCTGTGTAACAAGGTTGTCCTTCCCTATCTTTGTTCCAAATAAAGAAATACTTCTGATCATACTGATTTGCCTGAGCATTCAATAGCATTCCGTCCAGATAATCCTCTGAACGTTTATACGGATCAAAGCCGTCAAATAACGGCAATGGTGAATGCTCTCTTATGATATTCATTTCATTTAACCGTTGATTTCATGAGCCTTTAACTCTTTCCAATCAGCAAAATACTCATTTGCCTCACTCGGAAGGCAGTTCAGGATACCGTCCTTGACATATTCTTTGATAAGAGGAATAACGCCATATTCAATTGACATCCTAAGTTCTGACTTGTCTGTAGCCATAAAATAGCTGTGTCCGACCATCAAATCAGAAATATCAATATCTTCAAGTTTTCTATCTTCTATAAACTGCTTAACCTCATTGAACATCAAAATCGATTCAGGTATAGAGGAATACAAAACGGCAGGATCAGCTTCTATCGTAATAAAAGCAAATCTTCTTCTGAGCGCATAGTCCAATGTTCCGGTCGTTCTGTCCGTTGTATTCATTGTTCCTATGATATATACATTTGACGGAACACTAAACTGATCATTGGAATAAGGCAGGGTCACCTCAATGTGATGGTCAGCCCCTTCTCCCTTCCGTTTATCCTTTTCAAGCAGTGTTATAAGTTCTCCGAATATCTTGGAAACATACCCTCTGTTAATCTCATCAATAATAAGCACATAGTTCTTCGTATCATTTACACTTGAACCAGCTTTGTATTTCTTAAGACCGTGTTTCTTTTCCATATAATCAACAATAGCTTTTCTGTAATTATCGTGACCACCGGCAGGAACCCCGGGAAGACCGCGATAGATGTTATAAAGCTGCTCCTTGCTGAAATATTTTGAATGCCCATACTCTCCCCTTTTATTGTTGCCATCCAAATATGCTCTTTCCGTTAAGCCGGTTCCATATTCATTGAGTTCTATATGCAGATTTCGTGACTTAGTTAGGTTCGGAATATCAATGAAGTCCTTATCATTAAGTTCCTTAATAAGCTCTTCCCAAGATTCATCAAAGTTATCAACTATATCATCTTCTGCTCTATCCGCATTTTCACAGATAGTCTTGAATATTCCCGGACGCACTTTATAAGCAACAGAATTGCCATCGCCTATAACTTCAGGTCTGAGGCCTTCAACAAAATCTTCATAATCCATAGATTGATGGAAGGTACAGAACTCAATCTGATGGCGCTGCTTATATATGTCATATCTATCCATAACAGCTTTATGATCCGAAAAGTCCAAATCAGCAATAGCATCCGGTTCCTTATCTGCTATGATAGCTAATGCCAAAGCAGCTGTAGAATAAGTCTTTCCCGTACCAGGAGCACCTTGAAGAATGACATTCTTCTTTGACTTAAGTATATCTTTGTACTCTCTTATAATTCTCGGAATATCCATATTCTTTACCGTTCCTTGATTATTAAAGATAGTGTTAATTGCTTCTTCACCGGTTACTTCAAACAGTGTTCCGAACCAAGAGCCTTCAAACATCTTCGGTCCTTTACCCTTGAAATAGTTATTCTGGGGTAGTTTCTTAATTTTTAGCTTTCCTTTAGCCTCATCAACAGATACAATCTCTGCTAAATAGTGGATAGTCAGATCATTGTGTCCTCCAAAAGTATGAAAAGACATATAATCACCGGGCTGTACTCTTTTGATATTTGCCCAGGCCTGTTTTGAACCCCTAGAATCATCCTTTTCTTTCCATCCAATTTGCCAATAGTCACCTGCAATGAACTTTTCTGTCTGGTCATCATCTCCCCACTTAACACCGCCAGACCAATACAGTCTACCTTGCAATTTGCGTTTTCCAGCAACACTAAAGACGCACCATACTATAGTTTGTGCAATCAACAAATCACTCTTAACATATGAAGCTGTCTTCTCTTTGAATATGCCTTGAATTTCAGGATCTTGTCTAACAACGTCAGCAACCTTATCGATTAGTTCCAAGTAATGCTCATATTTCTCTCCAGCTTTTTTCTTCTCAACTTCAAGATACCTGCAGAGCGGATCGTAAAGATTGTCATCTTTATACAAGGTGTATTTCTCAGGATACCAACAACTGAGAAAGCATGCAGCCGTACGTTCGTCATTGGCGTAACTACCAATAGATAATCCCTTGGCGAGGCTCTTCATCCCAGCCTTAAATGCAGATAAACGGTCGTGAAGGCTAACTGATTCATCTTTCAGTTTAATAATCGTATCTTCCAAAGCCTGAGAATTGACTTTTTTGAGTGTTTTCCAAGTTTGAGAATCTCTTGCTCTGTCATAGATATTTAGATTGTTTTTAACCAAATAGTCGATGATTTCCAAAGCGCTTGAATTCTGGTTATCAGATATATACTTCCATTTATATAATTCTTCATCCAAAAATAACGGAATTCCGTCATTAGCAAGGATTCTCTTATAAGATGCCAGCAACTGTGAAAGTCTAGATTCATCAATCATAGTGCACACTCCTTATTACATACGATAACCAAGCATAACAATATTATATAACTGAACTCTTTGATTTGATTACACACATGTAAATTGGAAGTAAAGAATTAAGATGACCTTAATGGGAGCATGTTCTATTCATCCAGATAACTCTCACACTCATCTGGCAATTGACCAAGAAAATCATATCGGTTGAAATCGAAGACTTTAATTACATCCTTTTTCGAACTTATCTTGCTCGCTGTGTTAAATAGATACTCGAATTGCAACCGGTTCACTACACACCTCAAATCAAAATATAATGATATAGTTTTATACTTGTATAAAAATGCTTCTATTGATTCTTCAGAGAATAGATATTTGACCATGTCCTTCTGGTTTAGTAGGCGCAGTTGATCGTGAGATAGTTGTTTTCCATTAACAATATCGGAAATAGTATTAGCGTTCGCATCGAGGCAAGCCACTCTCTCTAAATTGAAACCGATATATTCTAAGCCTTCAGCATACAGCATCGTTTTAAGTCCATAATCAGTAACACATAACTGATAATAGATGTATTCTAAAACGATACCGAGTTTTAACCCAACAGTAACATGCAGTCTGTTTCGGTATGCAAGATTAATTAGCCTGGTGAACGCCTTGTACTTTTGTTCGTCACCGACAACTAAGGAACTTGAGTGAACATACTTTATAAACTGTAGTTCTATCGAAGGTTTCATTCTTTTGCCTTCGCGCAAGATAAAGCGCACCGGATTACCGGCATCAAACACAAGCACGGAAACATATAACTCACCATCATCATCGTTATTCGCAACGCTTCTCATTAATGACGGGAAGCAGTATAACAAATCCACAGTTTCCATTTTGTCATACATATCACAGATAGCTTCCTCAGATAGAGCCAAGACATTAAAATCATCGTATTCCATAATTATCACCTTAAGAACTAACTATTTCTATGAAGTCGGCAGCCTCAAAGCTTGGCGCGTCTTCTTGCTGAACTAATCCATACCCGCTAGGATACTCAACTCTAGGAACCAGAGCATCTATATGATTCACTTTGAATTCGCCTTTATAGAGTAGCAATCCCGAAACATCGAAATAAGATCCATAAACTGGGTAGTTCTGACTTATTGGATTACGCTCAAAGACACCAATATATTTAGGCATACCAGAAGAATAATACTCAACACCAGCAACAAAACCGCCATTGGCAAAGTACCCAGAACGATAGGGCCGCCCATTTTCATAATACATGATGCCCATCCCGTCCGCCTTACCATGCTTAAACCCACCACGATATAACAGGAATCCATTTATATCATGTATTTTGGTGTCAGCAGTCGAGTTAATTTCAATGGTTGCTTCAAGACCATTTATCAGATTACGGAAGTCGATTCTTATAACATCTTTAGAGGTATTAGCCGTCCATACAGACGGGTTCAAGTAACCGATAAGATCTCCTCTCAACCAGTAGGTACTCTTGCGTTTCATAGCACTTGGGCGTTTGCTATCTGACATATGAAAACCTTCCACTTCAGCTAAATTCAAAAAGCACTCCCGAGTCAATTGTTCAGAACCGCAGTATACCCACAAACACTTATTGTCTTTAACAAAATCTTTTAACTTGGTTTTCATACTAATTACTCCTAAAACAGAACTTGATCTTGGTTACCGACGTCATCCGATGCCAAATCAATCGGCGGATCATCACTTGAATCAATGAACTCTAGCAGGCTATTGAACTTGTCAATTTCGTAACCTCCGCGTAAAAGCCCATCAAAAATGAGATACTCAAAATCAGCATAGAAACCTTTGTTTTTACAGTATTCGTCGCGCAAGAACTGATAAACACTTAGATCAGGCAGGGTATTGTTCCTGCCGTAGCATTGCTCAATGACTCCGTTAAATATCTCCAGCGTTACAAAGGTGACTTCTCGTTTGTCTCTCAAAAACAAAATTGTTGTCTCGCGATTTAGATGCCTCAAAATGGAACTGCCGTAAATCAGACAATTATTCTGCTTTACGCCTTCGTAATACAAGTCGTTAGCACTTTCAGGAAGAATTACACTATAGATTTCGCCTTGATATTCATATACACTTGCTTCTTCATCCTTAATCGATTTAAATTGAGGTTCAGAATTCTGAAGACGTTCGTAGTTATTAACCATTGTTTTTATTTCATATATGCCCGGCAGCTCTTTATACTGCCTATGACCTACCGCTTCATTGAAACTGTACAGCTTTTCTATAAGACTCATTTCCTTGTCTGTATAGGTTTTGTTCGCAAGCGAATTATAGACTCTTCTTTTGAATAAGCCTCCAAATAGACCCTTTTCAACCAAGGATAAGTACTTCCATTGAGCAACACTAGGAAGCTCGTCAATATATGATGAGTACTTTCTATATACAGTCTTAGCGCGAACAAAAGAAGCATCGTCATACAGATTGTTGATGAGAGAAGGATGATTGAGAATCCTTAGGAGTTTTAAAGGAGCTCCACATATCGTTTCCGGAGTTGTACCAACATCATTTCTAAACGCCAGCTTCTCATAGTTATATGCTATGTTGTATAGTCCTCCGGCTTTGTATAGTACATTTCTGACGCCACCACCCATGCCGATTACAGAGAAATAGATCCACTCCAACAACAGACCAACATTCCTTGGTGATAACGGATGGTCAAAAGCACAATTTACAAATGGCAGTTTTGACTTTATGCTATCCACTGTATCTTGAAACATATGATCATATGTAGCTAACGACGGCGTATGCGCATACTTTATTAATAGGTCCTCCTCCTCCTCCGAGAGGATAAAACCAGGCGCTATTACAAAACGATGGAACATTTGATTATTGATGCGGTTAGAATCAAAAACATAGACGTCAATAAAAGGTTCATTTGTTGACAGCGTTCTTACGAATATACAACAACACAATTTATCAAAAGGAACCAGATATAATGATTTCTTGGGGCCAAGAACCGGGTATTGTTCTATATCGACAATAGGACACCCTTTCCTTTCAATTCTACGTTCAGATAACATTTATATATCTCCTTTAAGCATGTTGTATACATCCCGCCATATTGTTGTGTACGGGCTATGTATACAATTTCAGTTACTTGTAAACTAGTTACTTATGCTTATGGTTTTTTATAGCTGCATTCTTTATCATGAGAAGTTCTTCCCTTTTTTGAGCGAACCATTCGACAGTGGCCGGACCGCTTCTTTCAAGAACAACTCGCTTTGCCATTTCAGTAACTATGACTCTAGACCCTTTCAACGCAAGAAATCCGTTTTTTTCGAGTGTTAAAAGGATCTGATTCATGTCGAACTCAGTTAGGAACAGAGCTGGATCCGCATCAGAGAATAAGACTCTAGACACATCAAAGCGCAGAGATGATATCGAGTTGTTGCTTACAGCCAAAGTGGCTACAAGCAACAATGCTTCCTCATAAGTCAGAGTTGTGTCCAATGCAAGGTACCTATAACTCGGCTGAGGGCAGTATGCTTCAAGCTCAAATGAATTCTTTTTCAAGAACAGTGCTGGGTCATTTATCTTTATCATAATAATCTCCTTACTAATTCTTGTATACCTTATATGTGTTTCCGGCCTGATCTACAATTGTTTCGTACGGAACAGGATAATAGTATCCGGGAGTAAACTTATATGTTGGATCATCATAGTGTTTTCCTAACTCGTTATAAACACTGACTGCAATAGTTTTAAAGGCAGATCTATTCTCCTTGTACAACCAGGTGAGTTCGCTGAAGAGTCTTTTTGATCTATCGTCAGGCATATGCTTTAAACCATCGGTTCTTACATGTGACGCAAATGTTGATGTAGTAGAACGAGTTTTATACTTAAGAGTGTTAGGATCGGTCTCGAAACTATACCATCTTATATATGCACTCAGATAGTGTTCATACTCTCCATAATCGTTTAAAAACGCCTTTAGCTTCGGTGAGTAATCAGGATACTCTTTCGCAGAGTTTTGATAAACATATTTGCCGTCATAGTCATCGGAGAAGAGTAATATACTCAGCGCTAAGGCGTGACAGATTATCGTCCAACCGAAGAACAGATTGACTATAGCGCCCAGCTCCCAGTAAAAACCAGGTTTAAAAATGACAAGAAGTATAGATGGCAAAATATAAGCCAAACCCGGAATCAACAGCGTAAGTATTATCCTTGTAGCAGAATTTGCCTCTGCTTCTTGTAAGAATGGAGAAGTTATTGCCATATACATTTCAATAACTATTATTTCAACAATGCATAATCCACCGATTACCATGATGTTATCTTTCCAAGAGTCCATAGTTATACCTCCCACACTGCCATTTTTAACTCACACTGCTTATGGCTTTACTCAGCAAACGATACTCTTTGTTTATTACGTCTTTTTCGATATCGTTATAGAATGTCATTGCAACATCAACGGCCATCTCTTTAGAGGCATCAGCAATTTTATAAGCCAGAAAGAGACCAGCTGCTTTACCAAGTATGAATTGATACTTGCCATTATTGATGGACAATAGTTCGCACATCTCTTTGAAGATCTGGTACTGCTCAACAGGAACGCTCGAAAACAATTGGCTTAAGCAGGCCACCGAGCTGTCAGAACTAATGTAGTACTGAACTTCTTTAACAGGATCACAGCTGCCAGGAAGATCAGCGGTGACAACATCAAATCTTGAAGCCGTTTTTACACTACAATTAATCCCTTTTGCAACAAAACAATCAACGATCACCTTTGTTACTTCGTATCTTACCTGCGTCATACTCTTGACACCTCCTCGCAAACTCCATCTATCCTTCCAAGTATTTGGGAGAAAAATGAACCCGCCAAAAATCATTCTCTGGCGGGTGAAATCAATTGTATACTTATAACAAGTTATTTCTTGGTAACATCAGCCATAAATTTTTTATCAGAGACAGATGCACCATCACCATGCCACCCCTGCATACAAGAATTGGGGTTATACCAAGTGTGTTCATGTCCACGCTCTGTGTTTGTATATCTATTCACTTGAGCGTTATCCGCCACTTTAATATTTCCTGTTGGGGAACTTACAGCTGTATACTTATTCATAGATGCTCCTTTCACGAACTATACTCAAAATTGTTGATAATCGACTAACACTAAACTCATTCCTTACCATTGTTAGTACTAGCAGGACTGCTATAAACAGACTCTTCTGTTGTGGTATTCTGAGAGTGATCACTTGCTGAATTAATATCTGTCATCGCTTTTCTCCTTTACTTGATTAAAACCCGCCATATTCTTCAACTAAATATGGCGGGAAGAATGACTCAATTTGTTCCATTGGGGCACTCTGGATTACTACAATTGATACCTGTATCATTGTAGACTGCAGGACTATCACAAAGTGGACAATCCATAGGCATTCCTTCTCTGTCATCGTAATTCATTCTTTGTCACCTCCCTTAATTTTTATTGATTAGGGTTCCAAATAAACAAACGCTAATCTATAATCAAAGCGTATCAAATTATATGTGGTGTTTCTTAATGGATCTTCATCATCGATGAAAGTGAGATGATTCATCATCGATGAAAGTGAGATGAAAGTGAGCGAGATAATGTCAAATAAAAGGTGTGGAGTAATGGGTCATCTGTATTACGATGTTTTCCGTAAATACGGTATATATACTAATTCTCAAGAATTCTACCTACATATTCTATCTGTCAACTATAATCCCAATTATCAATCTGAAGCTTTTTGTTACGATTATTATGCGGAGGGTGTATTAGATTTATTTAAGCTCAAACTACAAGATAAAGATACATATATTAAAAGGATTAATGAAGCAATAATCTCATTAAACCCAGTTCAAAGAGCAGAAATCAATAAGAGTTTAATCAACATTGTCAACGAAGTAAAATCATATGCTATACACTCACCGCATGGTGATTATTTCAAAAAAAACATAGACGAACATCCTGATATCTTGTTCACGGATTTTAATAACAACGAATCGGATAGATTAATTGCATACTATACAGCAGCCGAAAACAATACAAACATTGGTTATAGTATCTATCTGTTAATATACTATTCTTTATACAAGGGACTACCACCATATCTATACCATGAGACTCAGTACAAGGCACAATTGAATGAATTCAATGAAGAAATTACACTTAAATATGGAGTCACTTCCAGGCCAGGAGTTAGAGCAATTATTAATCTTGCAAACAAAAAGAATGGCAATATGTTTGCCAAATATGAGTATGCTGATATGCTTTACTACGGAAATCCGTACGGACCCGCTAAAGATCTAAACAAAGCTTTTAACACCTATATGGAAATAGCAAATCCACCGAGTGAACTTATGTGTGCTGTATGTCACCCTCTTGCATGCTGGTCACTTTCATATATATATTTCTACTATCAATATGATAATGAGCTCAAAGAGAGCAATGATATAACATCACTTAATACTATGGATCGGTTCGAGCGAGTATATGAAGCTACTCGATACGCAAACTGTGCTTACAAACTTTGTGGTCATCCTGCTGCTGCAAATATACTAGGTAAAATCAGTTCTCTAAACGAAAATGAACTGGTTGGTATAAATCGAATCAGATCAGATTTCAGATTGGAATCAGCTAAGGATTATTATAAATTCGCTGCAGAGCACGGCTATATATATGCATATGCAAGTTTAGCAACCTTGTATTTGAAAGAATTACTGGATGCGCCTGATAGTGATACTAAATTATCCAAACTAGATGAATATCTGAATTATCTTGATAAACAAGCTGATCAAAAGGACCCATGGGCTGCGAATACTTTAGGTCGCTTTTACTATGATGGAATTGTTCCGAAAACAGACAAAAACAAATTACCGGACACCACACAATATATAGATAAAAACAAATCATTCAGTTACTTTCAGATGGCAACCATTAATTCGAACAACAAAGACAGCGCCTGGGCACTTGCAAATTTAATTATACTATTTCCTGAAAGGTTCATTGATTCCAATCATCACAATCGTAGTGTTTATCGTCTTGAGGGACATTTAAAACACTTAATTACAAGTCACTATAACGAACCTATTCAATTTGTTAGAGATAAATTTGAAATAACATATAGTGATTATTTAGATAATGATACTATATCATCACTCCTTTCTATCTTAACAGAGCCACATTTGTAACATGGACGCACATATAATTAATGAAGCTATAAAAATAGTTCACGAAGGTTGGACTGATGGTATTGTTTTATCCTATGGTTCTTGCTCTGATAATGATTATTTCGCATATGGCTATATAAGCGGTGCATTAAATGCACCTGCATCAGAAAACACATTATATGACATAGCTTCAGTAACAAAACTGTTTACACTCGTAGCCGTCTTACGTCTATGTGATAAAGGCATTTTATCATTAGAGGCTCAAGTGGGCGATTATTCGACAAACTTTTCAAACATCGGACATATACATATATATGAATTAATGAATTTTTCTAAAACACTTATTACAGACAGGCGAATCGATGTTTTAACAAATCAAGAAGAAGCACTTTCATTACTATATAACATAAAACAAGCCGATACTCCGCCAAGATATAGTGACATGGGGCCTATTATTCTTGGTCTCTTAATTGATTCAATTGAAGGAATGTCATTTAAAGAAACTGTAAAAGAGATATTCAATATATGTCAACTAAACAACACATTTTGGTGGCCTGATCTTCCAAATTCAATAACAGATTCAATACAATCATATGATAATGAATATTCATTGACTAATGAGGGAATAAAGATAATTAATCATATTACTGGAATTCCACATGATAAAAAAGCTGCACTCCTTGGAACAACTGCACATGCAGGCATTTTTTCAACTCCTCAAGATCTCTCGCGTTTTTCTATATCATTGTTATCTAATCGCCTCCTTTCTGACGAATCACTCGAGTGTATTGGAAGCAAAAAGTACGATTATATTACCAACAATGGTCAGCGATTTGGTTTATTATGCTACAAGAAAACTGAAAATGAGATCATTAGCGAAGTGCCTTTCCAATTTAGTGATAATGCAATAGCAATTTCCGGATATACCGGAAATTATCTAATGATTGATCCAAATAAGAATAGATTTATATCCATCAATTCTAACAGGATATATAACAGATGCCCAAGTTCATATTATGATATATCAGGTAGTACTAAAGGAACAAGAAACTATGTTTATAGAATAGACAAATTGTTAACACTTATATAATTCTTAACACACTGATGTAATGATCAATTCTAAAAAAAATAGCTTCGCAAATACGAAGCTATTACTCAAAACAACAAATCGAATACTATTACTGTTGTTCATTATAGACCATTTTTATCTCTTGATTACCATTAGCTTGAGAGTCAAAACACTTGCTACAACTACAACCTCCAGGCTTACAGTTTGAGCTAGGGCCACACATCTGAGTCACAGAAGAATCTAATGACTTAGCTACCGTTTTATTATCTAGTTTTTTCATTATACCACCTCCCTTTATAATAATTATATCTCACAATCCGAAAGAAGAGCAATATGATTCTAACATCCCCTTGAAATAAGCCAGCCTAAAACTCGGTTCACATAATGGCAGTAATTGGGTTCTTTAACACTTCTATTACCAAAGACATTTTCAGCATGTTGTGGACACCCACGTCCACATATAAATATGGCCGGACATTTTAGGCATTCATCATCAAACAATGTTGAATATGCAGACCATTTTTTCCCTTCGATCGAATATGGAATTTCAGAAAAACTAACACTATCAACATCACCGATATACATATCACTATTTACAGAATCGCCATGACAAATACAGATATTTCCATCAGGAAGGACGGTTATTTGATGACACCCTACAGCACCACAATCAGAAAAGACAAACTTGTTGTTAATAAAACTATCTATTTGTCGTTGAATACGACCTTCATGTATTACAAAGCCTTTTTGTTCTGACAGATTATAGAAATCAATCATGAATTCAGTTGCGCTCAAAATATAAGATTCGTTGTATTCATCATTAGATGTAAAATGAAGAAGATTAAAAAAAACATCTCCAATATGATTATCAAATAACCATTGAAACACAATATCTTTATTATCTATTAACTCTTGTGTCAAAGTTATTGATAACCCATAATGGCATCCTATTCTATCTAATAATTCTTTACCCTTCATACTCTCAAGATATGATGAACGCTTATCGTTACGAAATTTCCGATTTTTATCATGAATAAACATTGGACCATCAATAGATATACCTATCGTAATATTATGTTCTTTACAGAAATATACAGTTTCTTCATCTAGAAGAGTTCCATTTGTTATTATGCTAAAGTCCCAATTTATTGGATAAGTTAATGCATATAACACAGATTCATATATCAATGCTTTATTCAACAGTGGTTCACCACCATAAAATACTATAGTTCCATCTTTTCTTTCTTGTTGAAGAATTAATTCAGCAAAGCATTTGATTGACTTATGTGCGCATACAATACTCATAGAAGTCTGTGATTGATTTTTATGAGGATTGTTTTCCAAGAAACAGTACGAGCATTTAAAATTGCATTTTTGAGTCGTTATTAAGTATAAAATATCAACTACACCAAGCATAGACACACATTGTTTTCTTAATAGGTCTAATGCTTTACTATCTGTCGAAGCGTTTGAAACATAAATACCGGTTCTTTTTAATTCTAATAAAGTTTTCTCATCTGAAACACTAAATGATTCTATAGCTAATAATTCAGAACGATTAATATAAAGCACTTCCATTAATAACGAATTATAAATAGCAAAAGTATCTTCATCGATTTGTATTGAATGATAAAACTTTGATAACTCCATAAAACACTACCAATATCTACTTTCTTTCTGTTTTACATTTGTAAGTCTTGAATATACTTCTACACTATATGCGAATATAGTGTTTGTTTAGTATATAAATCCTTTGTGTTCAGCTGATCAGTTGTTATTCGTGTTTTCATAGAATGGCCTCACGTAATGCTTATAAGATCAGTATTAACCTATTATTGGGACATCTTTAAGATTCAAGACTTATCCACATCGCTGGGCGAACGCCACCGTTGCTGCCGTAGGCTTCGAGACCACGAGAGCTGACCCAGCCACCATATTTAACAATTGCAGCGTAATTAGGCTCAACACCGGGCGACCGGAGCCACCACCACCAAGAGCCGACGTCTCTTGCTTGATTATTAGCAAATAGCTGGTTAGCTTCGTTTATGCTCAGTAAGAAAACCTTGTCTGTAGTAGGAACACCACCCGGAGTATTGTACTTAGGGTTATTGTCATTGTTAAGTTTGCAGGGAAGAATTCTTGCCTGCTCCGTAGGTGAGAAATAACCCTGAATGAATTCGTTATTAAGCCACTTTCTCAATGTACAGTCTGCCCAAGTTATACTGTCGCGAGTCTGATGATAAGGCAGTCCGCAAATGTAATCACTACTAATTATGAATAACATATTGTTTTGGATTTTTAATATCTTCCAAATAACACTCTGTCCATTTGAATAATGACCCAAGTGGATTTCGGCACCTACTGTGGGATTCTTAAGATTAGCATCATACTTTGCAAACAAATAGCCCTGGAGTTCGTTCTTGAGCTCAGGGTCTCCATATTGCATGGCTTTGATGTAATACTGATTACCATCGAATGGTCTAGTCTGACTAGCAAGATCATTTCTGTTTCTGCATTTCAAATTTGACATGAGCATATAGAAATATACTTTTCCGTTTGTAGGGTCTGAATCCAGGATCGTGTCACATTTTGACATTGCTCCATTAAAATCACCGTCTGCGAGCATTATCTCAACTCTCTGAAGAAGGCTATCAGTATTGGTACCGTTGACATTAATTGTCGCGCTTCCCACCTGAACATTACCTTTGACCGTAAGGGCATTAATCGCATCCTGAACAAGGCATTCTGTTCCGCAAGAATCGCAACGAGCGATTTTTAAAGATGAATCAACCTTCATGTGTGCGTTGCAGTTAGGACACATCGCAGGTACAAATTTGTGAGTACCATCAAGATTTATAGTTTCTGCTTGAGTTGTTCCTGTCGGAGAAACTGCCCCTTGAGGCGTTCCACACTGTAAACAAAACCTGGCTCCATCAGGCAACTGCTGCCCGCAATACATACAGAACATATAATCCCTCCACTTTCAATAGAAGTGACATATCACTTCACGTTTTAACCCAATTATACTAAATAATCATATCTATGATTTACGAAGCCTAAACTTTTAGAATATCTCCTCTCTTACCCCATTAATCGTACTGATTACACCCTTAAAAATGTAACATTTCCCCTGCTTCCCTATTTCCATGCATCCCCGGGAAATATTACATTTTATGTCCGTTTTATCGCCCACTTAGATATTGAACACCACTTTTCGTCGTGCTAACATATCGGCAAACAGAACAAATGTTCTATGTGGAACAAATCAGCATCAAAACCACACCTGCCTGTCCTTACAATGAGCCCCGTAAGACAGCCACTGTTGCAAGAGTAATCAGATCAAGAGGAAAAGAGAAAAATGAGGAACTTTACATTTTTAAACAACAACGAGATAGAGCTTACGTGCTCCCAGATGCTCGACCGTTACCTGTCAGGCCTGGGTCTTAAAGACACTCTCCCGGCCTTCATAGACATAGATAACTTTGTCATGAACTTCCTGCACTGCACGGTAGTATATGAATCCATCGCATCAAGGAATAACTGCCTGGGCTTCGTATCTGACGGCGTTACCACCATAACGATCCTACGGAACGGCAGAAAGAGAAAAGTCTTGTATGACAGAGACACCATCGTCCTGGACAAGTACCTCCAGATGCCCGGCAACGAAGCCAAGAGAAGGTTTGTCTTAGGCCACGAAGCAGGCCATGTCATCACCAACAGGATCTACGGCAATGCCGCTGCCTACTATAACCATGCCTTCGATTCCGAAGCAGGCTTTAATAAG
>JAEEGL010967364.1_pt1 | contig 19649 bp, 19 predicted proteins | sample 9134231 | NCBI WGS metagenome assembly JAEEGL01 (sample SAMN16246548, study PRJNA631951) | gut metagenome | biome: gut microbiome; feature: rumen; material: fiber-attached | host: Bos | place: Iran: Karaj | collected 2018-10 | reverse complement strand
TGTTCATCGATCCCGTTGTTTATCGGATTTACCAGTGCGGGTCTTCCGGTCAGTACTACGTTCTCGTTTCTGATCTCTTCTCCTATGGTGGATCTGGGTTCGCTTGTTCTGCTGATGTCCATCTTTGGCACAAAGATCGCTGTGATCTATGTGATCATCGGTCTTGTGCTTGCGGTATGCGGAGGATGGCTGATCGGAAAAATGGGAATGGAAAAGTATGTCGAAGACTTTGTCAAAAGTGCGAAAGTGATCGATACCGAAAATGATATGCCGTCCATTCAGGAGCGCCTTGCATTTGCAAAGGATCAGGTCAGAGAGACCTTTACAAAGGTATTTCCCTACATTCTGATCGGTGTTGGTATCGGAGCGTTCATTCATAACTGGATACCGGAAACATGGATCGAAAAGATCCTCGGGGACAATAATCCGTTTGGTGTTGTTCTGGCGACTTTGCTGGGAGTACCAATGTATGCAGATATCTTTGGGACCATACCGGTAGCAGAAGCGCTTCTGGCAAAAGGTGCACAGCTCGGAACAGTACTGTCCTTCATGATGTCCGTGACTACACTATCCTTGCCGTCACTGATCATGCTGAAGAAAGCGGTCAAAAAAGAACTGCTGTATGTCTTTGTGTTAATCTGTGTGATCGGGATCATCCTGATCGGATATATGTTCAATATTTTGCGGCCATTGCTGGTTTGATAAGGAGGAAAAACAAAATGGATGAATGCAAATGCGGTGGAAACTGTACACCCGAAATCACTTCAGTTAAGGTATTGGGATCTGGATGCGCCAAATGTCATAAGCTTCTGGAAAACACAAAGGAAGCTATGAAAAACAAGGGGCTCAGCATTGAACCGGAATATGTAACGGACATCGAAAAGGCAATGGTTTATGGTGTGATGTCATTTCCTGCCCTAATCATCAATGAGAAGATCGCATCGGTAGGAAGAGTGCTCAAGGTATCTGAGATAGAAGCTTGTTTTGGCAGATCATGAAATAGAGTCATTTGGCGATATACTCGGGACAAAATAGTATTGCTGTTGATCGACATCTAGATTCCAGTTTTTCCGATCAGCTAAGCGTATGCATGCAGGTTTACACTTTTGCTTACACCAGAAGTTACACTATTACACTGAAACAAGACGAACCGTGATGAGAAAAGACGAAAACTTGTCAGTTCTCCGATATGCGATAAACAGGGAAGATAAAGCATGATGAACCATGATAAAAACGTACCCTCTGGCTGTATGACAACGAGAACTCCTATACTTCTCAGATGGTTCGCACCATCAAGTACTTCTCCAACGTTAAGTAATTATTTCGCTTAACAAAGAGAAGGTAACGAAATTAGACCTTCCTGGGCACTTAGCCTCGGAGGGTCTTTTTTTAGCGTGCTTGTGCAGTGATTTCACAAGACGTAGACTTGCCGTACACTTTTTCATGATGAAAATGAAGGGGATTTGTCTGTAATAGCTCTTTTATAAAATCCTTACTGTGACAATTTCTGAACTTCTTTCCGCTTCCACATGCGATTTCCGCCGGACGCCAACAGGGTAAAGGTTTCATGGCTAATGTATAATTAATTTGTAAATACATCGGGGCATAAACCGCACCTCATACAGGAGGTAAAAATCATGAACAAAGAAGAAAAAGACGCTGTAGATGAAATGGATCAGATCGCAGAACTACTGGGTCCGGAAGAACTGGCAAATACAACAGGCGGCAGAGAGATCCGCAGATCGGAATGGGATAAACTTTTTCAGATTAAGGCCAGGCTTAATTACACAATGTCCTATCTTTACAGCAATGGAAAGAATGAGGAAATATCGAACCTGGCTACCCGCTACAATGAAGCTGTTTCCAGATGGAAAGAGGATATCGCCAATTCGCCGGAAGGCAGCCCCGATATCAATTTCGGAAAATACTTCAGTATTTAATACAAATTATGAAGCGGCTGCTTCCAGTATGACAGGATCATATGGAACAGCTGCTTTCTTTTTTTCGTGTGCAAAACTGGCAGTTATGAATTCGTTTAACACAACAGAAAGGAGTCTGAATGGCCAGAATCCTACCCTTTATTAATAAGTAATATGTTAAATTTATAGTAAGAAAACTGACACCGATCATAATTACAGCCACGATGGTCAGTTTCGGAAAGACAGAGGACATAATATTGAAAGACCTGAAGCATTTGAAGTACTTTGAGGATCTACTTCAGGAGGCTAACAATGATCTGATTCAGCAGGCACAGAAGGAAGGGAAGGTGTGCGCAGCGTATACCTGCGAGAATACACCGGAACCGCTTCTGAATCTGCCGGGCGTTTTTTCAACGCGTCTACGCGCACCGCGCACCGGATCGCTGGAAGTCTCGACCTATTACCTCACCAGTTTTCTCTGTGAATATACACGCGCTCTTCTGGAAAGGGCAGTAGAGGGCGGATTCAACTTCGCAGACTGTATCATTACACCGGATGGCTGTTCCATGATGAACCGATGCGTGGAAAACATGGAGCTGCTGAACACACTGGGAAAGGGGAAAGAACATTTCTTCTACTCCTATATGGAGATTCCCATGAAGGCAGACGATAATGGTCTGAACCTTTATGTCCTGCAGTGCCGGAATCATATTCTGAAACCGCTGGCGGAAAACTATGGCATCGATATTTCCGATGATGCGATCCGCGCAGCCGTAAAAGAACATAACCGGGTATGTGAACTGATCCGTGCAATCGGGGAATACCGCAAGGATGACAATCCCCGGATCACCGGCTATGAGTTCCAGGTATTCACGCTGGCAACGTATGTAGCACCGAAGTATCTGCTGATCGACAAGCTGGAAGAAACACTGGAAGAACTGAAAACCCGTGAACCCGATGCGAAATTCCCGTATGGCGCAAGAGTACTGGTTGCCGGTTCCGAGATGGATGATGTTGATTTCATCAAACTCGTGGAAGACAGCGGCGCCTATGTCTGTGCGGATCGGTATTGCTGCGGATCCTTCCCGGGCAGAGATCCGATCATTCTGAATGATGAAGAAGATCCATTGACCCAGATCTGCCGGCAGTATATGTACCGCGGTCAGTGCCCGCGTTACATGGACAGCACGAAGATGGATGCCAGACGTGATTATGTTGCGGCACTGGCAAAGGAATTCAACGCAGACGGCATTATCTATGAACAGATGAAGTTCTGTGATCCGTGGGCGTATGAGAAGATGCTCGGCTCTCATATTCTGAGAGAAGAGTTCGGTTATCCGGTCCTCGCGGTAGACAGGCCGTATGCGATCGGCAACTCCGGTCAGATGCGTACCAGAGTTCAGGCATTTGTAGAAAGCATCGGCATCAAAAAGATCAGAAAGGAGTCAGACAATGGCTAAGGAAGTTGGCGCGGATCGTCTTGGTGATCTGTACATACCAGGCGGAAAGGTCCGGAAACGCCGTGAATGGCGCGGTGTCTCGGATACCTTATATGACTATTCCAGATGGCTGAAGATCATGATGACACTCGGTAAGTTTGTCATAAAACCGAGAAATGTCAAAGCGATGTTCCGGTACCGCTGGATGGCGAATTATCTCGCAGTACCGATGATGGTAGACCGTCATACCCAGGGTCTGAGAGGAGAGTATCTGCGGATCTGTCATGAAGAACAGGATCTGATCATTGATGACGTTGCGCAGCTTTTGAACAATCTCTTCCGGGGTGACCGCCGCATCGGAAACGATACGGAATTCTCCAAGAAAGTCGTACTGGTAGATGAGAATGAAATGACGGCAGTCATGATGGGTTTCCCGACGCTCAAGGTTCTGAGCCGTGAAACACCGTCAACCTATGTCTCGGTTCTTCTGAATCAGCATGCGGCAGAACACTACATTGATGTGGCACAGGAATTCGGTCTGGCCGGTGACGTATGTCCGATGCCGGAGGCAGAGGCCGGTGTATCCATCGATGATGACGCTCCGGTACTTGGTGCCTGTGCAATTCAGTGCAATACCACCTGTGATGGTTCGCTGTTAGGAAATGGTGTTATTTCCCGCCGCCTTGAGAAGGAAGACGGAATTCCGGTCTTCCAGCTTGCGGCACCGCTGAGACACCGGGAAGATGACGTACAGGATTACGCAGCGCAGGAAATCAAAAATGCGATCGCCTTTGTTGAGAAACATACCGGCGTACCGTGGGACTGGAATGCGTACTTTGAATGTGCAAGACGTGTTAACTACGCAACTAAGTGCCGCCAGGAATGGCTGGAAATGAACCGCACGGATTATCCGCAGGTATTCGGCTCCAACCTTGCGCTTTATACCGAAACCAACTACATGGCAATCTGCGGCCGTATCCCGGCATTTGAAAAAGCAGACCGCAATATCTCAAGACTTGCCCGTCAGGCATTTGAAAAGAAAAAGATGGCGGCAAAGGAATACCGTCACCGTGCCATCATCTGGGGTGTTCAGTCGCACTACTACATGGACTTCCTGGTATGGCTGCTGAACTGCTGGGGCATCGTGCCGCTGACCGATATGTTATCCATGGTCTCCACAAGAGAACTGAAAGAAGTCGATACCCCGGAGAACCGTGAGATCGCTTATTACGATATGGCATGGCTTACAGAAAATATGATCATGCGCAATCGTACACACGGTGGTTATAAAGTACTGCTGGATGAGCTCTGGGAGTATGTGGAGATGTTCAACGCAGACATGGTCATCCTTTGGGAACACATGTCCTGTAAGGCGCTTGACGGCATGCATGGTCTCTTTGAAGAGCGTGCCCGTGAAAGAGGCATCCCTCTGGTATGGGTAACTCATGATCTGTTTGATCCGAGAATCGTTTCCCGTCAGGGCGTACGTGATCAGATCAACTCCTTCATGCGCACCGTCATGAGAGAAGAACCATTGGATCCGTCTCTCGAAGTTCTGGAAGACGAAGAGTCATGGTAAGCAGGAGGTAATGAAAGACTATGAAACGAATTATGAAGCTTCTTGGAATCCTGCTTCTTATCTGCTCGGGATTCTTCATCATCACATTCACGGTATATATCCTGAATCTGGATATGAAACTGACCGCTATGATCGAACCGTTCCTGCTGAAACACTATGACAGGATCGAACGGGACAGACATCTGTAAGAAAAATATTTACAAACAACACGAAGACCGACAGCGATGCCGGTCTTCTTTACATTTTCTTCCAGCAGTTCTCTTTCAGAAAGGCTGTAATGATTCCTTCATCCTCTCCTTCATAATAGGCCACCAGCAGTTTTTTGAACTTAGAAACCTGCTTCTCCGGAATCACCAGGAAACCCTGCCCATGGGCGATCAGAAAATGGTTTGCATAAATCACTGCCGCTCGTTTGTTTCCGTCGATAAAAATCTGAGTTTTCATCGTATACAAGCACAAACGGATTGACTTATCGATATCCTCCATTTCCGATTGAAGGATTTCCTCAATTTTTTCTTTGACTTCAACTTCTAAAGGGAGGGGCGGAATATATGAAGAGCCTCCGATTGTTACAGGAACACCCCGGATCCTCCCGCCGTCAATGAAAAAGCCTTCATTGACCAGACGGGCAATATGACAGAGAACATAGTAATCACTTTTTGCCTGTATCACATCCGGGTCCAGTATGAATTCCCACGCGTGCTTCAGGTTCAAAATCTTCTGGACATCAGAAGCTGTCATGCCGTTAACTTTTCCGTTTTCTATGATTTCTTCTGTTTGTGGGAAGGACGTGGCAACACCCTCAAGAACAGCCTGATCATAGATGTTCGTTTTCATATTGGCTCTGGCAAATTCCAGATTCTGAACCACGCTGGGAGGGAGCCCACCTCCCTGATACCCCAGTTCTGCAAGCGTTTTATTCAGTATCCGAAGCTGTTTTCTGAGTTCCCGCGCTTCCCGTGTGTTTCGAAGCAGCAGCTGATAAAGCTCATCAGAGTATGTGCCGACATAGGTCGAAGTTACCCTGCTTCCTACACGTTTGCGCGTATACAGGTATTTCTGGCCATTCACTTCCTTAATTTCGGGTGTACCTTCATAAGGAATCAGTGCTAGCCGTGCATTCAAATCCGCTCTTTCCCGAAGAGCTGACTGGATATCATTAAATACTGACATGAAAGCATCCTCCGTTTTAGGGAACATTTCCTCTCAAATTATAATCATTTGTTCCCTAAATATCAATAAAACTTAGGGAACATTTTGCAGTATTATCATTAAAAATGTTCCCTAAGTAATTTACCCGTGTTCCGACCAGATGAAACGGAGGTTAATAATCCTGCTTTTTTTCAAGCATCATAATTAGGCAGTTTCATGCAACAAAAAACAGACTGCTGATAATGACAGTCTGTAATGCATTTAAGAGACAATGTGAGATTAATAACCCCAGCTGACGATATCCCAGCTGCCGTCTTCCGTCTGACCAAGCCACCACTGATAATAGTTATAGTCATAATCCGGTTCCATGGTGCTTTGAATATCCTTTGCGGTATGGAAGTCCATCAGGAATTCAATGGCTTTCACATACTTCGTGTCACCGAATGTATTGAGCCATTCAACGTTTTCTTTTGCAGTGCATTCATCACCCGCATAACGAATCCTCTTCAGCTCGCATCCTTTCCACTCTGCGAACTTGCATTTGATCTGTGTAATGACAGAATCCATTTCTTCTTTTGTATAGATCGAAGAATTCCCGTAGTCGATTTTCGGATCGGTTTCTTTTACCATGCCTAAATAACCCTCCAGTGTAACGCCTTTTTCCGTTATGTCTTTTGCGGCTTCCACACCGACATAACGCAGATGCCATGGTTCATAGCCATAACCCGTTATATGTTCCTTTCCGGGCATATAACGAAGGATGAATCCATATTCGGGCATTTTCTTATGAACGACTTCCCAGATCTCCGGATGGGCTTCCATCTCGGAATTTTCGATGACGGTTTTTCCGTCAACGATCAGATATACATCCAGTGCAAGACCGGTATGATGTTCACTGTAACCCGGAACCGCAACATACTTCTGTGCATAATCCGCTCCGTATTCTTTTGTGAAATCATCCATGATCCGCTGCTGTTCTGCAACACTTCTGCGGACGGAATCCAGGTCGATGTAAATGCCTTCTTTTTCCAGATCTTCTTTCAGTTTCAGATAGGCTTCATAGGCAGTCTGTTCGACTTCTACTTCCCGGCCAAGCTGATTGGTTACAGTAACTGTTTTGATAATTGACTCCCAGTTCTCCGGAAGCGGGTTCAGTTTGTTGACAACAACCAGATAATCCACTGTTTCATCACCATCTTTCGTTTCCGATATAACTTCTGTATCAGCAGCTGGCATTTCGGTTTGCGGTTCCTGCTGCTGTGTTTTACATCCGGACAGCGTAAGCGCCATTACCAGTACTGACAGAAGTGCTTTGATTGTTCTCATAGTTCGATCTCCTGTTACCCGAATATTATAATCCCTGAAATACCGTTATGGTTTCCGCTTACGTACAGTTTAGTAACAACGTTATCCGATGACTTATCAAGGTCTGAAGTGGTAAAGGCTGATGCAAAGAATGGATTATTCCAATAGAATAAAATCAGCACATCGAACAGGATCAGACTATGAAGAAAACACTGAAAATCGCAGCAATCATACTTCTTGTTCTGGCGGTATTTTTCGGACTGATGTATGTTTTGTCGAAACCGGAGAAAGAAGAGGATTACTCATTTGACCCGGATTCACCTGAGCCATTACCGCATGACGGTGTATTTACATGTGATTATGGAACCATGACATTTAACGGAGACGGGAAAACCGTTATCCTGGATGCCGGAGCTTATTTCAGCAGAATCACCGGTATACCGGAAGGAAAGAATGAAGGAGTCTATGAATTTCTGGACTGGGCAATTCCGCCGCAGGAGACTAAACCGATTCGTTATGACATGGCACATAAACTCAGAATCATGATCGGTGAGGAATCCTATGTGCTGGAAATTGGAATCGCCTCCGAAGATCACCAGTCATCAACAGGAGTAAATGGAACTGTAACCTATAAGCGGATCCCGATTGTGTATATTGATGATTATAAGTTTTACAGCATGATTTTCAGAAAAAGTAAACATGCATTAAACAGAAAATGATTGTATTCCAAAATACAAGTCAATCATCTTTGTGGAACTGCAACCCCAAGATAATACCCGGAGGCGTAAGAAGTATACAGTTTCTGAATAATAGAAGAGATACTGTCAATGCTTACTGCCTTTAACCTTGCCTATATAATCGCTGAGCTTTTTTCCGTAAAAGAAATCGTGTGTAAGCTGATCGTATTCTTTCCATAGAGGAAGTGTGCGGCAGATTTTTTCCCGCGGGCAGCTGTCGGCATCCGGCGCAAGACAAGCGACGACCGCAAGAGAACCTTCGGTATTCTCAAGAATCTCTCCGAGGGAATAATCTTTCGGTTTCCGACAGAGACGATAACCTCCTCCTTTTCCGCTGAAGCCTTCAATGAGACCGGAGCGGACAAGATCCCGGACGATGATCTCCAGATATTTCTTGGATATATCCTGACGTTCTGAAATATCCTTCAGCGGAATCAAGCCATCAGTTTCATGTTCTGCAAGATCAATCATAACTCTGAGTGCGTACCGTCCTTTTGTTGAAATCATATTTTCATCTCCGATCTTTTTACCTATTATATCGCAGGGTAAATCAAAATGAACAATAAAAACCTATTGACATAGTAGGCGAATGGGGATATCATTCAATCATTCAGAAAAAAGCCGAACTCATCAGGCTGTCTGTGGAAAGGAAAGAAAGCTCCATGAATGCAGTGATCCATTGGATCCGGGAGAAATCCGGAAATGAGCGAATGTGTTGTTCTCTGATTTAAATGTGTCTGAAAACAGAAAGGGAGAATAATAAACATGTCAAAGGCTCATTTTGAAACACTGCAGATTCATGCCGGTCAGGAAACACCAGATCCCGCAAGCGGGGCACGAGCAGTTCCGATCTACGCAACCACGAGTTATGTATTCAATAATTCTCAGCACGCAGCGGACCGGTTCGCATTGAAAGATGCCGGTAATATCTACGGCCGTCTTACCAATTCAACACAGGGCGCATTTGAAGAGCGCTTGGCAGCTCTGGAAGGAGGCAGCGCAGCGTTAGCGGTGGCCTCCGGTGCAGCTGCGATTACCTATACCATTCAGGCTCTGGCGACAAAGGGTGAACATATTGTTGCACAGCGTACGATCTACGGCGGTTCTGCCAATCTTCTGGCAAATACATTACCGCTCTATGGTATCGAGACCACTCTCGTAGACATTCATAATCTGAAGGAAGTCGAAGAAGCGATTCAGGAAAACACCAAGGCGATCTATATCGAAACACTGGGAAATCCAAACAGTGATATTCCGGATATCGATGCCCTGGCGGAACTGGCACACAGGTATAACCTTCCGCTTGTGATCGACAATACCTTCGCAACACCATATCTGTTAAGACCGATCGAACACGGCGCAGATGTCGTAGTACATTCCGCAACCAAGTTTATCGGCGGTCATGGTACGACACTGGGAGGAGTCATAGTTGATTCCGGAAAGTTCGACTGGGCAAAGAACGGTAGATACCCATGGCTCAGTGAACCAAACCCAAGCTATCATGGTGTACGCTTTACTGAAGCAGCCGGACCGGCCGCATTTGTGACCTATATCCGAGCCATCTTACTACGGGATACCGGCGCCTGTATCTCGCCGTTCGCAGCGTTTTTGCTGCTGCAGGGAACAGAAACACTTTCCCTGCGAATTGAACGGCATGTTGAGAATACCGTAAAGGTAGTAGAATATCTGAAGAATCATCCGAAGGTGAAAAATGTGAATCATCCTTCTCTTGAAGATCATCCGGATCATGACCTGTATCAGAAATATTTTCCGGAAGGAGGAGCTTCGATCTTCACATTCGATATTGAAGGCGGAAAAGATGAGGCATTCCGCTTCATAGATCACCTGAAACTGTTCTCACTGCTGGCGAATGTAGCGGATGTTAAGAGCCTTGTAATTCATCCGGCCACAACCACACATTCACAGCTGAGCGAAGCGGAACTGGAAGAAGCGGGGATCCGTCCTTCCACGATCCGTCTATCGATCGGAACAGAACATATTGATGACATCATCAAGGATCTTGATGAAGGATTTGCGGCAGTATAACGATAGGAGAGGAAATCATGACAAAAATTTATAAAGGGGCAGTTGAATTAATTGGTAATACACCACTTGTTGAAGCAGTAAATCTGGAACAGTCGGAAGGTCTCAAGGCGAGACTTCTTCTGAAGCTTGAATACTTCAATCCGACGGGAAGCGTAAAAGACCGTATCGCAAAAGCGATGATTGAAGACGCAGAAAAGACGGGAAAACTTCATAAAGGCTCTGTTATCATCGAGCCAACTTCCGGCAATACCGGTATTGGTCTGGCTGCGATTGCGGCTGCTAAAGGATATCGCATTATCCTTACCATGCCGGAAACCATGAGCGTTGAGAGAAGAAACATTCTCAAGGCTTACGGCGCAGAGCTGGAACTGACCGAAGGCGCAAAGGGAATGAAGGGCGCAATTGCCAAGGCAGAAGAACTCGCTAAAGAAATCCCGGACAGCTTTATTCCTGCACAGTTTGATAACCCGGCAAACCCGGCAATTCATAAAGCGACCACCGGACCGGAAATCTATAACGATACCGATGGTGAAGTGGATATCTTCGTGGCTGGTGTCGGAACCGGCGGAACCATTACCGGTACCGGTGAATATCTGAAGGAAAAGAAACCTTCCGTTCAGGTTATTGCAGTCGAACCAGCATCTTCTCCGGTTCTCTCGGAAGGCCATGGCGGTGCACATAAGATCCAGGGAATCGGTGCTGGATTTGTACCGGCTGTGCTGAATACATCTGTCTATGACAAGGTATTCCCGGTAGAAAATGAAAGTGCTTTTGAAGCAGCCAAGCTTCTCGCTAAAACAGAAGGCATCTCAGTCGGTATTTCTTCCGGTGCGTCTCTGTTTGCGGCAATCACGCTGGCGAAGAAAGAAGAAAATGCAGGGAAGACGATTGTTGCCATGCTGCCGGACAGCGGAGACCGTTATTATTCGACCGCACTGTTCCAGGAACAGTAATCACCGTTACTTCTACCCCTGTAAGATCTGCAGAACAACGACCCCGTTCCGCTGAGCTTACAGGGGTTTCTTTCTGTACCGGAACAGAAAGAAGCTGAGTGAATATACAGATCAGAAGAAACAAGCCATATAATGGAATTTTAATATCACATATGCATGCATTGTATATAATCATAAAGGGTAATCATTTACCGGAAAGAAATGATGGAAACAATGCGTAAGAAAAGAATTGTTAAAAAAGCTCTCTGGAGACACGTTTATGAAACAATGAGGGAACAGATCGAACAGAACCGCTATGGGGACAGTCTTATTATTCCGCCGGAGATGAAACTCATGGAAGAGTTTTCCTGTTCACGGGTTACGATTCGCAGAGCGATGGATGAGCTGAGAAAAGATGGATACATTGCACGTCAAAGGGGAAGCGGAACAAGTATCAATCCGAGCCATTATGAGATTTCAACGACACTTCGGGCAAAGCAGGTCAATGAGTTTAATGACCGCAGGGATCGAAGAATCGTATCCGTGACCTATGAAACAGCACCGTCTGAAGTAACCTCTTTCTTTCAGATTCCGGCAGACCAGACTGTTTTGAAGCTGGAACGTCTGCTGTTTTCAAAAAGAAAACCGATTGCGATCAATACAACCTATCTGAATCTCAACCTGGAACCGGAAAGCCTGGAAACGTATAGAGGTTCTCTGTATGAACTGCTGAGTGAAAAAGGACACCCGGTCACAGAGATCCTGGAACGGTTTACGGCTTCTTTTGTAAATGAACGGGAACAGGAACTGCTTGAGCTGAAAGAACCGGTGGCTGTCATGCGTCGGGTAAGGAACGGAAGTTCCGGGACAGTTCCAATCGAATACTCTTATACGGCGTATCTGGCCGGAGATTACGAATTAACAGTAAAATACAGTTATTAGCTGGAAAAAGCCGGAAGAACGGAAAACAGACAGGGAAGACTATGAAATACGCATACCGAAACGGAACCATACTGGATGGCACAAGATATATGGTGCCCTTAACAGGGAAAGCAGTTCTTACCGATGGTGAAATCATCGAAGATATCGTTGAAGACTCCAAAGTCCCGGAAGGATATGAAACGATCGATCTGCAGGGTGCTTATCTTTTGCCGGGTCTCATTAATCTGCATGTACATCTTGCGACCAGCGGAAAACCACCGAAACAGAATCAGAAACCGGTTGATTATACAAAGCTGTATAACCTTCTGACCAGCGGTAAAGTGATTCAGGCAGTTGTAAAGAAGATGCTGGAAGGCTATGCAAAGACGGAACTGTTAAGTGGTGTTACGACAATGCGTACCGTTGGCGGAATTCTGGATTTTGACGCACAGATCCGTGATGCGATTAATGAAGGGAAAAAGATCGGCCCGAGAATGATCGTTGCCAATACGGGTATTTCGGTACCGGGAGGGCATTTTGCAGGATCGATTGCTACGATTGCCTCTACACCGGAAGAAGCCGCTGAGCATGTTCGGCAGATTGCCGCGACAAAGCCGGATCTGATCAAGCTGATGATCACCGGCGGGGTAATGGATTCTTCGGATGAGGGAGAACCCGGTGTACTGCGTATGCCGCCGGAGATTGTAAAAGCGGCTTGTGATGAAGCACACCGGCTTGGGTATAAGGTTGCCGCTCATGTGGAAGGCAGTGAAGGTCTGAAAGTTGCCCTGGAAAACGGTGTTGATACAATCGAGCACGGAGCCCATACTTCGGAAGAGATCATTCGTCTGTTCAAAGAGCGTTCTGCCGCAGAGATCTGTACATTCTCTCCGATCATTCCGTATGCGTTTATGGAGCTATCAGAAAGCCATGCGCTTCCCGCTGCTAAGAAAAACGGTCAGATCGTCATGGAAGGCATTGTAGAATGTGTAAGGACCTGCCTGGCGAATGATATTCCGGTCGGTCTTGGCAATGATGTTGGATGCCCGTTCATCGTTCATTACAATTTCTGGAGAGAACTCTGCTATTTTCAGAAATATATTGGCGTCTCCGCACAGGAGGCCCTTCATACCGCAACATTGAAAAATGCGCAGATTGCCGGAATCGACAACATCACCGGAAGTATCGAGAAGGGGAAGTCTGCAGATATGATCGTCGTTCCAAAGAACCCATTGGATGATCTTTCTGTTCTGCGTAATGTATCAATGGTCATCTTCCGTGGAAAACCGATCCGCAGCTTAAAGATCAGGAAAAATCCGTCCATCGACGAAGTTCTGGATAAGTATATGTAGGTACAGCAACAATTATGATTTCTTACAGGCCGCATTGGAACTCCTGGTGCGGTTTTATTGTGGGCGGGGACCAGAAAAAAATAAGCCGAAGTCCCTGAGCGGGGATCTCCGGCATCGTGTTTTCTCAAAGATGAGATTATGAATTACTGCTCTTCTTTCTTGAACAGACCTTTGAATGCCTCACCGATCTTATTCAGTCCGTTCTTGACCGTGTTCTGCGCATCATTCGCGATACGTTCGACATCTTTTTCGTCAAACTTACCGTCATCACCGAGAACTTCCTTCTTTACGCTTTCTACCGCGTCGTTAACCGTCTTGCCGGCAACATCGGAAGCTTCTTTTGCCATGACAGCTGCCTTGTCAAGGCCTTCCTTGATCTGCACGGAAGCTTCACCGGCCGCCTGCTTCATGCTTTCGGTAGCTTCTGCCGCTGCGGATGCAGCCTCAGACTTCACATACTCAGCCGTTTTAGCGAGCTTATCGAGATTTTCATGCGTGCTGGCCTGTACCTGATCCGAAACTTCCTTCAGATCCTGCTTTGCGTCTTCGACAGCAGCGTTCATTTCTGCCTTCTGTGCTTCTGCGGCTTCGCCTGCTTTTGCAAGACCTTCCTGCATTTCAGCCTTCGCGGAATCAGAAGCTTCCTTGAGGTTTGCCTTCAGCTCCTCGTTGGCATCCTTGAATTCCTGCTTTGTGGAAGCGACATCAGCCTTTACATCATCGACAAAGCTTTTGACTTCTGCTTTCTTTGCGTCGGCCGCATCACCAACTTCCTTGGCGACTTCCTCGATCGGCTTGTTGAGTTCTTCCTTAATCTTCTCTGCATCCATAAATCAGTACCTCCTCCTTATTCTTGGCTGCAATCTATTCCGCATCACGAAGAATGATCGATACCGTGATGAGAACACCCTGTCGGATACGGAGATCCGTATCGGCACAGCACTCCGGTTACCGTAATCTTTCCGGTATTTTCGGAGTCTTTTCCGTAAAAAAACAATATTAAATTCATACTACATGCATTCGTGGAGGGATACAAGATTTTTTGCCGGGATTCCCAAAAAAAGAAGACCCTGAAGGTCTTCCGGATTAGTCGATCAGGCCGTGAATACGTCCGTATTCCAGCGCCTTCTGCCAGCCCTCTTCCTTGCACTCTTCGAATGCATCATCGGGGATGCTGCCGAACATGTGGTTGTAGTGCGGGTGCATCTGATCTGCTTTACGGAAATATCCGCTCTTGTCGAGACCTGCACCGATGCAGGCACGTGCCATCATGGTAAGATCACGAACCAGTTCATCTCTTGCAAAACCGGAATTCATTGCACCGCCGTTTACCGAAGCAAGACCGCTTTCATTTATGATTTTCTTGTCATCCATATAACATTTCCTCCATTTTTGTTACATCTATACATACGGATGAGCCGGAATTTATCCATGCTCGGGAAAAAACATCGGAATCTGATCCCGAAATCAGCAGGGAGCGGATACCTTGGAATCGACGTGCATTCCCATGCCTGCGGTATGGGCAGATACCTCGGAGGCAAGATACAGAACAGCGTTGGCAACTTCTTCCGGTGTGGCATAGCGCTTATCCATGGCGTAGTTTCCTGCCAGCATTGCCATCGCTTCTTCATGCGTCATGGAATCTCCGAAGAAATCCTTTTCGATTCTCAGCATCATCGGGGTGTCTACTGGTCCCGGGCATACATAGTTGACATGTACACCGACCGGGCCGAGTTCCATTGCGACACACTTGGTCAGTCCGGCAACAGCATATTTTGAGGAAACATATGCACTGTTTCCTGCCGTCGGCTCATAGGCTGCCGCAGAAGCTACGACAACGACAGAACCGGCTTTCTTTTCGATCAGGGTCGGAGCTGCGTACTTCATGACTAACATGACAGCGAACACATTCAGCATATACGTTTCCTGAAACAGCTCGAGCGTCATATCCTGTACCGGATGTGCCTTTCCTTCATAACCGGCATTCGGTACAACGACATCGACTGTTCCGAATTTTGCCTTTGCACCTTCAACAAAGTTTTTGATGTCTTCTTCTTTGTTCATATCTGCCACAAAGCCAGCGACACGTTCACCCGCATCCAGCTCCGGCAGAAGGGCATCGATCTTTGCCTGACTGGTGGAAGAAAATGCGACTTTCGCGCCTTCCTTCAGAAACCCTTTTACAATTGCCTTGCCAATTCCACCGGTACCTCCGGTAACCAGTACAACCTTATCGTTTAATTTTAAATCCATGATATTTCGTTTCTCCTTCTGTGTATGTACCTTCATTGTAAGTGTTCAGAAGGAAAGAACCCAGAGGAATGCCCCGAAATCGAAGTCTTCACATTAAAAAAGAGAAGCTTCCGGTATCGGATGCTTCCCGGTAAGAGAATACGGTTTTGAGAATCAGCCGGTATATGCCCGGTAGATAAAGTAGATGATCACCAGCAGGATTACGACCAGTGCCAGGATGACAAACCACAGAATGGAATTCATCAGTTTGTGGGTCTCATCCATCTTGGCATGAAAGCCATTCATCTCATCTTCGTGTGCATCCAGTTCCCGCTGAAGCTCTCTTGTTTCACGAAGATACGTATCCGTATCCGGTTCCTCCAGCGTTTTTCCCCGCATCAGCTGTTCCACTTCATTACGGATCTCATCCGCAGACTTCTGCCGCTGATCACTCGGTGTATCTTCCACCTGTGGATGAAAGTGAATGTCCGGATCCGCAAACAGGGTTTTCTGGATCTGTTCGGTCTTTTGTTCATCAACCTCGTAGAGATTCTGTACCGGCTTTTTCGCTGGCGGGCGCTCTTCCTGCGGTTCTTCCACCATAAACGGACGGATCGTCGGTGTTTTTTTGGAAGAAGGGAACAGCTCGGCAGTCTGCGCCACATCCGGTTTGGGTTTTCTGATCGGTGCTGGCTCTGCGTATGGCTTTCTTGTGGATACGAACAGTTCTGCCGTCGATGGATCCTGACGGGGCTGGGGATTCGTGGTAACCGGCGGGAGGCCTTTATCCAGTGTGCGTTCAATCACCTCATTGAGATGACGGAGCGCAGAATCAAAATCATGGACCGGATTCAGCGGCTCCATCGCAGGATCATTATCATTGGGCGTAGTCTCTGGAAGGATTGCCGGCGCAATGGTATTGATGCGTTCTGCGTATGGTTCGAGATCCCGGCTGCGGGGATTGATATGGGCTTCATTGTCCATTGCGATCTCATCCCGCAGTTTCTTGTATTTCACGGTTCTTGAGTACTGCGGCATACGATCAGCTCTCCTTTGTTCGCGCGCGGACCAGTTCTTTCACCGCAAGCATTTCTTCTTCGAGACGTGAGATTCGCTTCAGCATATCGACATTGGATGCACCGATGGCGGCCGCACTGACTTCTGTATCTTTTGCCTTCAGCTTTCCTTCCAGCTCAATCATCTTTCCTCTTAAATCCGCATTCGCCTGTTCCAGTTCCCGGTTCGTCTGATGAAGCTGGTCGATGGTTTCCTGGAAATACTGATAGTCTTCGATCATGAGATCAACAAAAGCATCGACTTCCTCAGGGGCATATCCTTTGAAGTCGGTGTGAAATTCCTTATCGAGAATATCCTGTATCGTAAGATTGCGTTTTGTCATAGATACTTATATTAATATAACTGAGACCCGAACAGCAGTTAATTTCGAAACTGCCACCGGTGTTAATACTAATGTACCACACAGTCGAAAATGGTCGGTACCCAGCCGCAGGAAATCCGGCTTCCTGCTGAAATTCTGCTGGAACCTATTGACAGAATTTCTCCAAAGAGGTTAAATATAGTTGCTCGGGGTTAACTCGAGTCTTGTGCGCCGGTGAAAGTCGGCGCTCCTTTTTTTTCTCTGCCAGCAGTGACTTGAGCTGCTGTTTTGTTTTTCCGGAATTTGCAGCCTTGCGGAACAGGATAAGTGCCGGATCGGATGAAACAGAAAGAAGAATCGTTGACCGTTCCGGAAGATGTCACAATATGTGAAAATTTGTTTGGATTTTTCAGAAAGGTATACAGAAAACCGGAATCGTATATTAATATAGGAAATATCCCTTATAAAGTATTTAAAGTGGTCAGGTAAAGCAAATGGGCGATTTATACAAGTGTAAAAATTGCGGACAGCTTCTGTATCTGCCGTCAGATCTGGAGACACTTGACGGTAAACAGGCAGCTGCCATATTGGCAAAACTTGAAAAGAATGGTTTTTATAATTCGCCAGTTCCGGCTCCGGTGCTTGAATCGGAATTTTCAGAGTTCCTGGATATTTCGGATAACGGGGAAGGCGGAATCCGTTATACCGCCTATCCGACCTATAAGAATGTCATGAATAATCTTCGGTATGATGACGTGATGGTCGGCTCGAAATATATCGATGGCGACCGGGAGGTCATTCTCTGTTCGCTGTGCGGATCCGGAAATCATTTTCAGATACTTGGATCACTGCCTACGACAGAGGTAGACGGTGTATGGGATAACTATGTGGAGACCGATCATACCTGGTATATCCTTTCGGATTCACTTGCCGGTCACGGTTCCATTACCGAACTTGAGAAACGGGATCTGACAAAATACATCACCCGGGAAAATCAGGCGGATGCGACGGAATTCGTGAATCAGATCATGGAGAAGAACCGTTCTTCGCTGGAAGTCAATAACGGGCCGATCGGTCAGGAAGAACTTGATCTGACCAGTTTTTTCCATGCCCTGATGACGATCAAAGCCGGTATCTGGATGCTGGAAAACCGGTATTTTGATCTGGTCATACGACTGATTGAGAATGACCGGCAGATCATCCGGACAACCTGCCTGATGGAACGGAGAGTTATCAGTCAGGTAGAAGAAAAGGAAGATGCGATTCTTGCGGAGATCCAGGATCTGGAAAACAAACAGAAATTTGATATCCAGCCGGGCTGGGAAGTGAAATATGGATGTATGTATCCGGAGCCGGTGATGATCGATGTTCCGGAAGAACCGGCAGAACCGGAATATAAAACATCCGGTATTTTCGGCCGGCAGAAAGCACAGCAGGAAAATGAAGCCCTGCGGCAGGAATATACACAGAAGCTGGAGGAGTATTACCGGATCAAGCAGGAATATGAAGAGGCAATGACTGCCTATAACAAAGAAGTTGAACTGTATGAACGGCGGAAACAGGAGATCTTTGAGAGCGAAGAAGCGTTATGGAAAAACTCCAAACCGTATCAGGACAGAATCCGGCGGATTGCAGAGCTTCGGAAAAAACTGGAAGAGCTGGAAGATGTAAAGAAAGATTCGGCATCCATCAGTAAAAGACTGGCGGAAGATATCCCGCTGATCAATGTCGGCAAGATCCTTCGGGAAGAGGGAAAAGAGAATATGACTCTGTTAAAAGAGGCATATGACACAGAGGCAGGACTGCAGACCCTGCAGTTTGTACTTCCGAAGTATCTGGATGCTGTGGCAGTTACCAAGATCTATGAATACCTGAAGAGCGGAAGATGTACGCATTTGACCGGCAAAGACGGGGCATACATCCTGTATGACACGGAAATCAAAACGCATAAGTTCGCAAACAGCGGCAGAGACGCTTTGCTGAAACAGCTGAATTTCCAGCGGGAGATCACGATCTATAACATCATGTCAGCGGTATCGGATGTCTATAACGATCTGACGGAGAAGACAGATACGATACTGAAGGAAATGATCCGTTCGGAAGAAACGGATGCGGATCTGGAAAGCTATAAGAAGTCAGCAAGAGAGTACTATTCTCTTGCAGGTGAAAAGGTCAAAACAAGTACGGAATTTCTGGAAAGCAACAGAAAGAAATCGTAAGAAACAGTTTCGGTGTGGAGATCCCACACCTTTTTTATGAAAACGGGATCCTGCTTCTGCACCAACTCCGTTGAAACAGGGACTGCGGAAACCCATAAGCCTGTGGAGAGAAGATAAGACGGGCTCTGACAAGTGTTGTACTCATGCATGCATATTTCGTTATAAATTGGAATGAAGAAAGGGGAATTATCTGGATGAGTGAAAAAGAAATAAAAGACATTACCATCATTGTGAATGACGAGGACGCTCTCTATGTTCCGTACAGTCCGGAAAGCATTTTCAGCGACGGAATCAAAAGCTATATCCGTTCCAAGGCAGCAGAAGCGAATTCCGGAAACGGTGTTCGGCTGATCGTGAAGTCACCGTTTGCGATGGAGGAAGAACAATTCCGTACTGCAGTCAGAAACTGGGCCCGGGATGAAAGGGCATTACTCAACC
>JAEEGL017179139.1_pt1 | contig 19650 bp, 18 predicted proteins | sample 9134231 | NCBI WGS metagenome assembly JAEEGL01 (sample SAMN16246548, study PRJNA631951) | gut metagenome | biome: gut microbiome; feature: rumen; material: fiber-attached | host: Bos | place: Iran: Karaj | collected 2018-10 | reverse complement strand
GTGAGGTCGAGCTCTTTTTCAGCGAGGTATTTCTCGATATACTCATCCTGGATGGGCGACTTCTTCTGGTTGATGAGGTCGACCTTCTCAGGGATGACATCCACTGCAGTGACGTGATTGTGTTGTGCCAACAAAGTGGCGATGCTTAGCCCGACATAGCCGGTACCTGCTACTGCAATATTCATGGGTGTATAATCTTAAGAAGGAAGGATTATGAACGGATGAGTTCCTTGATGGCTTCAACGATGAACCTAGCATCATCCTCGGTCACATACGGGCCGGAAGGCAAACACATACCCATTTTGAACAAGTCTTCCGACACGCCGTTAATGTAGGCAGGAGCGTTCTTGTAAACCGGTTGTTTGTGCATGGGCTTCCACAAAGGACGACACTCGACATTCAATGCATCCAATCCTACACGCAATGCCTCTACGTTGTCGTTAGGTTGACAATCGGTAGTGGGGTTGTCAACAGCATGGATGACCCCACCGGCACCGCCAACAGCTCCCGTGATGACCTTTTTATAGGCGTTCTCTTGTCCTTTCACTTTCACTAATGGGTCTATGGTGATGGTATTCAACCAGTAATCGGAGTCATAGCGGTTGTCTGGATTGGCGTGGAACGTTATACCCTCGACATCCTTGAACAATTCTGCATAGAGAGCAGCCAGTTTCTGATGATGCTTGATATGCGCATCGGCAATGGTCATTTGACCTCGTCCTATACCCGCACAGATGTTGCTCATCCGATAGTTGTAACCGATGGTCTCGTGTTGGTAATAGGGATAAGCCTCGCGAGCTTGGGTAGCATACCAAAGAATCGTATCCTTTGTTGCCTTGTCCTCGCAAATGAGAGCACCACCGCCAGAGGTGGTAATCATCTTGTTGCCGTTGAAACTCAACACGCCGAACTTGCCAAAGGTGCCCATCACGCGACCCTTCCACCTGGAGCCAAAGCCCTCGGCAGCATCTTCCACCACGGGAATGCCATAGCGGTTAGCTATCTCCATGATGCGGTCGATGTCGTAGGGCATACCATAGAGCGCAACAGGGACAATCGCCTTAGGCGTCTTGCCCGTTATTGCGATACGGTCTTTGATGGCTTTCTCCAGCAGGGCGGGATCCATGTTCCAGGAATCCTTCTCCGAGTCAATAAAGACTGGCGTAGCACCTAAGTATGAAATAGGATGGGAAGAAGCGCAGAAAGTAAAACTCTGAACCAAAACCTCATCACCAGGACCCACGCCACAGGCCAGCAAAGCAAGGTGAACGGCGGCCGTACCAGAGGAGAGTGCCACCACTTCCTTGCCTTCGCCTACAAACTTCTGAAGGTCGTCTTCAAAGCCATTCACATTAGGACCAAGGGGTACCACCCAGTTGGTATCGAATGCTTCTTGAACGTATTTCTGCTCATTGCCAGAGAGATGACAGAGGCAGAGCAGGATCCTATCTTTTCTTCTTTCCATATTGGTTTATATTCTCTGTTTTTAATTTCTTTCCTTTTTTCCTTATATTTAAGTGAGAGTTACTCTCATGTAACTATTAACGCTCGGCACGCATGGGGTTGTTCAGGAAGTCGTCGTAGGCCAAACGTATGCCATCCTCCAACTCCGTCTTGTAAGTCCAACCCAGTTGGGCAGCTTTGCTCACATCCAAAAGCTTTCTTGGAGTACCGTTCGGACGCGTGGTGTCCCACTTGATTTCGCCTTGGTAGCCTACCACTTTGGCAACTAGTTCCGTCAGTGCCTTGATGGTCAATTCCTTTCCTGTGCCAGCGTTGACGGTCTCATTACCCGAATAGTTGTTCATCAAGAAGACGCAAAGGTTGGCCAAGTCATCTACATAAAGGAACTCACGCAGTGGCGAACCGTCGCCCCAACAAGTTACTTCCTTCAGGCCCTTGACTTTAGCTTCATGGAAGCGGCGAATCAAGGCGGGCAGGACGTGGCTGTGCTCGGGATGATAGTTGTCGTTGGGCCCATAAAGGTTGGTGGGCATCACACTGATGTAATCCGTACCGTATTGACGGTTCAAGAACTCACAGTATTTCAAGCCGCTGATTTTGGCCAAGGCATAGGCTTCGTTGGTCTTTTCCAACTCGCTGGTCAACAGACAGTTCTCCGGCATGGGCTGAGGGGCCATCCTCGGATAGATGCACGATGAGCCAAGGAATTCCAACTTCTTGCAGCCATTCTGCCAGGCAGCATGAATGACGTTCATCTCAAGGATTATGTTGTCGTACATAAAGTCAGCCAAAGCCGATTGGTTGGCCACGATGCCACCTACTTTTGCGGCAGCGAGAAAAACATATTCGGGTTTCTCCTCAGCGAAGAACTTTTCCACCTCCATCTGACGGGTAAGGTCTAGCTCCTTATGCGTTCTTGTTATGATGTTGGTGTAGCCTTGACGCTGCAGTTCGCGCACAATGGCACTTCCCACCATGCCACGATGTCCGGCTACATATATTTTACTGTTCTTCTCCATCATTTCACAATTCCTTTTTCAAGGTACTCAGCGAGGTTAGTACGAACCTTTGCTGCAGCGCCTTCCGAAGCCACTTTGGCGATGTCGTGCTCGACCATCAGCTTCACCAATTGTTCAAAGCTGGTTTTTCCAGGGTTCCAGCCTAACTTCGCATTTGCCTTAGTGGGGTCGCCCAAAAGGTTGACCACATCGGTGGGACGGTAGAAGTCCTTGCTCACTGCAACAAGGGTCTTTCCAATCAGTTTTTCGGGACCTTTCACACAGACGCCTTTTTCATCAATGCCTTTGCCTTCAAACTTCAACTCTATGCCCGCATAACGGAAGGCCAACTCTGTGAACTCACGAACACTATGTTGCACACCCGTGGCGATGACAAAGTCCTCAGGCTTGTCGTTCTGCAGGATGAGCCACATGCACTCCACATAGTCCTTGGCATAACCCCAGTCGCGGAGACTGTCGAGATTGCCGAGATAAAGGCAATCTTGGAGGCCTTGTGAAATACGTGCTGCGGCCAAAGTGATTTTACGGGTCACGAAAGTCTCGCCGCGGCGCTCACTCTCATGGTTGAAGAGGATACCTGAGCAACAGAACATATCGTAGGCCTCGCGGTATTCCTTCACAATCCAAAAGCCGTAAAGCTTGGCCACGGCGTATGGCGAATAGGGATGGAATGGGGTGTTCTCATTCTGTGGCACTTCTTTCACCTTGCCGTACAACTCGGAAGTGGAAGCTTGATACACACGGCAAGTCTTCTCCAAATGGCAGGCGCGCACGGCTTCCAACACACGAAGCACACCCGTGGCATCCACATCGGCCGTGAACTCAGGCGAGTCGAAGCTCACCTGCACATGGCTCTGTGCCGCAAGATTATAAATCTCATCGGGGCGGACTTTACCCACCACCTTTACTATGGACATGGAGTCGCCCAAGTCGGCATAATGCAAGTGGAAATGTGGTTTGCCCTCAAGATGGGCGATGCGCTCGCGGAAATCCACCGAGCTACGACGGATGATACCATGGACATCATAGCCTTTTTCCAATAGAAATTCCGACAGGTAGGACCCATCCTGACCAGTCACACCGGTAATCAGCGCGGTTTTCAATATATTTCTTATTTTATTATTTCGACATAATTTTCAATCACGTATGCCACATCCTCGTCGCTCAATCGCGTATGCAGCGGCAACGTCACCTCGTTCTCAAAGAGGTGATAAGCATTGGGAAAGTCTTTGATGTCGAAGCCGAGGGCTTTATAAGCTGTCATCATTGGGAGAGGCTTATAGTGCACGTTGCAAGCAATGCCACGCTCGGCCATTTTCACGATAATTTCGCGGCGTTCCTGATCGGTGCGGCCAAGCAGACGGGTAAGATAAAGATGACCGCTGCCAGCGAAATCGGCACCGTAATGGTTCAAGACGGCGACCGGAAGGTCTTTCAACGCCTCATCATACACACCTATGATCTGACGGCGACGTTCCAACAAACCTTGGTAACGGCTCAGTTGTGCCAAACCGATGCCCGCCATGATGTCGGTCATGTTGCATTTGTACCACGGGCCGATCACGTCATACTCCCATGAACCCAACTGTGTCTTGGCCAAGGCATCCTTGTTTTGGCCATGCAACGAGTAGAGCTGACTCAGGCGATACAGGAAAGCATTCCAAGTCTCGCCCTCGATAGGTGGTACAGTGGTCCAAGCGTCGTACTTCACCGGCTCTTCGCCGAACGGCAGGTTCCACACCAAGGCACCGCCTTCAGCGGTGGTGAGGTTCTTCACGGCATGGAAGCTGAACGAGGAAAAGTCGGCAATGGTACCTGCCATCTTGCCGTGCCATTGCGCACCGAAGGCATGAGCAGCATCGGCAGCCACGATGATGCGGCCTATCCGTTTCTGGATTTCGTTGGTCGGATGGAACAGGTGTTTCTTGGCTTCAACCACGGCAAACACCTTGTCATAATCGCAGACAATGCCTCCCAAATCCACGGGACAGATCACCTTGGTGCGTTCCGTGATGGCTTCGGCCAGTTTGTCATAGTCCATCTCCACGCAGTCGGTCTGGCTATCCACCAGCACGAGCTTGCAACCCACATGCTGGGTGACAGAAGCAGATGCCGTGTAGGTATAGGCCGGCACGATGACCTCATCCTCAGGACCCACGCCGATCAGCCGCAGTACCATCTCCATGGCGGCGGTGGCAGAGCTAAGACAGACGGCCTTGGGTACGCCAATATAGGATGCTATCTGACGCTCAAACTCCTTGGTCTTGGGACCCGTGGTAATCCAACCACTTAAAATGGCCTCTGATGCCAGTTTGGCTTCCGCCTCCGACATATCCGGAGGAGAAAACGGGATGTTTCTTAGTTTTGTATTCATAGTTTTACTACTGATTTGATCACATTAACATATTTTTGTGTTCCTACCTCACGAGTGAGGTTCTCAAGTATAAACTGCCGCCCATTTTTACCCATCTCAGTGCACTGCTCTGGATGTTGCGACAGCTCTTCAATGGCAGCAACAAAGCCCTCCAAATCTCCAGCTTTAGTAAACACGCCGCAAGGCCTAGGTCCCTGAGCCTGTCGAAGGGCCGACTCTCCTTCCAATATCTCCTTCAACTCCCCCTCATCGAAATTGGCCAGCACTGCCCTGCCCGACGACATGATGCTCCAAGTCTTGCTGGGCATGGCCGCGCCGCCAAGCCCAGGTTTGCAAGCCACGATGCACACATGACCCAAACCATATACTTTGGACACTCTCTCGTAGGGCTGTATAGGAAATATCTTCAAGTTATCCAATTGTTCTTTGGCTTTGGTTTCATCAATCTCGTTTTTTAAACTTCCTTTGCCAAAGATAACAAACTCTATGTTGTTATTGTCTTTCAATTTTTTGGCTGCCTCAACGATAATTCTGATATTCTGTGCATTGCCCAAATTACCAGCATATACTACCCTGAACTTATCTCTGCTGATGCCAAACTCTTCAAAAAGTTCATTATCCTCATCCTTCACAGGGGTTATAGCATTCTCGTCCACCCAGTTATAGATGACCTCAATCTTCTCTTCTGGCACGCCTTTGGCCATGATGTTGCGCTTGAAGTCCTGAGAGATGACGATAATTTTTTCCGCATTGCGGTAGGTGCAGTTTTCAATACGACGCCCTATTTTCCATAATAAGCCATTTTTTTTGGCCAGGCCTGTCCCCACAAGGGAATCAGGGAATATATCTTGGAGGTTATAAACAAAGGGTATTTTTCTGAACTTTTTCACTGTCGCGCCCAACAGGCCCTGATATGGCGGTGTACTGGCGAGAAAGAGGACATCCACTTTTTTGGCATGTTTAGAAAAAAGAGCTCTGTTCAAATGCTTCACCGAAATGAAGAAATATCTCAAAGCCCGCATAACTGGATTCTTTCCTTCAGCATACATCGGAAAACGATAAATGGTGCGGTGACCATCAAAGTCTTTCTCTATGCGATATTCTTTTCCTTTATACTTTTTGCGAGTTGCTGCATCAATGCCACGACAAGGTGTAGGGGCAAAAGCCACCATTTCCCAACCAAGCTTGGCATAGGCTTCGTTTCGGTTTTGCCCTAAGTACCCACTAGCGGCTTTTTCTGGCTTACAATAAGTTGGCAGAAATAAGATTTTCATTTCTTATAGATTACAATATTACTTTTTATTGTTTCAAGGCAGCGTTCATACTTTAAAGGCTCTATCTGCATTTCATAGCCTTCTGTTGACATGATACGCAAAGTGCCGCTGATGTCAACCAAACGCTGGGCAAGATTCTCCATATCATCTCCAACAACATGGATTCTATAGATAGCACGACCTATCTCATTGGTCTCCTTGATAACATCACCTTCATGGCACATCTGCGTCACATTAAGAACTCCTGTCATCGCCTCCACCTCACTAATTCCTTCGATATGATCAATCGTGCCAGCTTTAAGCTCCACATAATAATTACAACAAGGGTATGGGAAATGTGCATCTTCTTTTTCAGTAAGACGTTCTTCACACATGCTACCTGTCAGCACGTAATTAATCATGTAATTTAGCACGTTGCACCCGTTCATATATTCCGTAAGAATATAAGCTTGAGCGCCGCCCATACGATAGCCGGCTTCATAGAAGAAGAATTTGCCATCTTTGTAAAAACCTTGCAAATTAATAGTCCCATTCTGCAAGCCCATCTTATGAAGCATTTCCTTGGCCGCCTCATCAGCTTCCTTATAATACTGGTCAAGATAACGGCTAGGATAGAGATGGAAGATGGGTAGGCTCACATAATTATTTTCACTGCGAACCACATCTTTCGTAAATGAATATGACAGTGTGCTCTCTCCGTCTTGAATGGTATAGCACACACAAATATCTTCCGCATCGGTAATTAAGGACTCCACAATTACTTCTTTTCTCGGAGACCAACGTAATGCTTCTTCATAAAGCGGTATAAAATCTTCTGCTTTGTAGCATGGATTCAAACCACGTGCTCCAGAACTATCCACTGGTTTAATCATCACAGGAAATTGCAGATTATCGATTTCCTCTTTTGTAGGATTCGCAGATAGTTTAAACTCAGGTATCACAGGAAAACCACTACTCCTTGCAAACTCTTTGAACTTTGCCTTGTTGGCAACAATGTCCCATTGCTGACGGTTCACATAGAAACGAGCTCCTGTCCGTTCAGCCACATCAATAGCAGGTGAGATATTCACTTCCGAAGATCCGACAAAAATGCCGTCCACTTTTTCCTTTTTCACTATCTCTACAATACCATCCACATTGTGGGTATCCATCACATACGATGCTTCAGCAATTCGAGTAATCGGGTTGTCCGGGTCCTTTCCGACCGCCACAACACGAAAACCCATCTTATCTTTATAAGCCTTGATTCCTTTGGCGTATGCACCGCCTCCCATCAGAAGCAGTGTCTTGTTCCTTAAATCAATCATATCAATCGAATTTGGTAATAATATTTCCCTTATAAACATCACTGACTATTTGGTCAGCAATTTCTTTTTTAATACCTACAAATTCTGCCAAACTGATGAATTTCCCTATGATAGCATTATCATCCATTGGATTCTCAGGTTCACCAAGCGAATAATCAATTCTACATTGGTATTTTTTCTCTGCCGTCCTAACTTCTACTTTTGCCCCCCTAATATCAGGTAACAAACTGGTCAGTTCGCTATCCTCTTCAATTTCAACTTTTGAAAGCAGCGTTTGAATTGGTTTTGAAAGAACAACTCCTTCATTATATTGCGACAACCCAGCGTCTTTTTTGACCAATGCTACCACGGCCCCATAAGGGATACTCATCATAGCAGACTTAGTGGAGTTTACATTTGTATGGTCATGACCCGTCAAAGCGAGTTTGTAGGTTCCTATTTTGATTTTTTCAATAGTTTCAGGTACAATATTGTTTTCTTTTGCAATTTGCAAAGCTGCATCAATGGTGGAATGACAATGCCGACAAGCGGGATAAGGTTTGAAGAAATTGCCAAGGATGCTCGGTTTGTCATTCTCGTCAAAGGTTTCCAAAAAACCAAGGTTTTTGGTGTCAGTCATCACATTAAGGAATCCTCGTTTGCCTCCTAGAATATCAACAGGAGGGATATAACCCACCTTCCCTATATAGGCAGCAGTTAGGCCATCCATCACAGCGCGTCCCACATTGTAAGGTTTCAATTCGGAATCGTCAGCAAGCATCTCAAGCAAACCTGCTGCACTTGATGCAGCAGCCGAAAGAGTAGTTTTCGTTTGGTTGAAATCATAATTCAATGCAGCTGCTGCTGCCATAGCCACTCCAACAGTGGCACAAGTGCCAGTAGAATGGAACCCCCTCACTTTATGCCAAGGTTGCATGGCACGTGACAATCTCACGGTTACCTCATAACCGACAATTATGCCTTTATAGAATGCCTCTTCGCTGAGATGCTCTTGTTCGTACAAAGCAGTCATGGCAGAGAACACAGGTGCTTCAATGTGAAGCATGGCATAACGATGGCCGTCATCTAACTCCATGGCATGGGCATTGAAGCCATTGACAAAGCCCGCATCACGGAAAAGCAGTTTCTTGTCAGAGCCAAGTACTGTGCATTTGCCTTGTGTTAACAACCCGATACCTTCCAATGCATTTATTTTCTCCTTGTTTAGTTTACATCCTGCCAAAACGCAGCCCAAATAATCCAAGTAGCATTTACGAGCATGATGCAACACCTCATCATCAAACTGACGCTTGGAAAAGCCTATTATATTTTTTACAAATATGTCTGTAATATTCATATTCAGATCAAAATGATATTATAACTCCACACTCGCCCGTCTAGGCTCAAAGCAACAACAAGGTCTCAAGGCTACAATGCGCACACCGCTAGCTCTCTGAGGACCAATCTTAGCAAAAGTAGCCAATACACTATGCTTACCACCTAATCCAAGAGGACCAACATTGGCTTCATTTACCTTTTCGGTGATTCGCCTCTCAAAGTCACTTTGCACACCAAAATCTCCTTTGGCCATAGCTTCCATCATCATGGAGGTAGCTTCGAATTGGCTGCGACCAACGCCTACGGCCAAAACACATGGAGAACACCCCAGTTGACTCACAGCAGGTTTAGCCCTGTTCACTATTTCTTCAATCACAACATCAACACTATGTTTATGGAAAATGCGCTGCGTGATTCCACGAATGGCAGGGCCGCCACCAAGCATCAACACAGTGAGGCGAAGCACATCCTCTTCAACAGGTTTGATCAATATTGGCGATGGTGCCAAAGCACCGCTATCTTCATTCAGGCCACCGCTTTGGTCAATACGAGCATAATCATCGCCCTTGATGGCCATGGGGCGTCCTGGAAGTTGGCGCAAGCCCATAGCAACACCCTCTTTTATCTGTTCCAGCAACTCGCCTGTCACAACACGGTTTATACCCACTTCAAGAAATAGGTGTGGAATACCTGTATCATCACACAGTGGACTGCGACGTTCTTCAGCCACTAAAGCGTTATCAAGTACCTGACGCATCACCCAACAACTCTTTTCATTGCCTTCGGAAGCTATGGCTTTGCGATAAGCCTCCTTTTGGTCTTCGCGGAACGTGGATCCTGCTCTAACCAAACAGTCAGCCACTTTTTCTTGTATGCTAATCATAAATGCTCCTTCCTTGGGCTGCGCCAATAATGGCTTGATATTTCACTACTTTTAAACGGTTCATGGCTTCCATGCCCAATTCAGGAAAAGCTACCACTTCCCGCTCCATGGTTTGACTTTCCAATAAAGCAGTAACTGGAGGTATAACTGCAAACACGGCATTGTATTCAGCCAACTTTTTCACTGTATCTTTTGAGATAGCTCCTTTACCGAGATGCATTTTTACACCATATTTTGAAAGCGGCTCAAAACTGCTTTCAATTTCCACTTTGTTGCTCGATGTAGGACCCACACCGGCAGGGCTGACCGCAGTGTGGAAAATCACTGCGCCTTGCAAGTCGATGCCGTATTCATTTAAACGACCTTCCTCGGCCAATTTGATGACTTTGGGTAGCACGGCATCGCGACCTGTATAAATATAACCCGTCAGCGTCACCACATCACCCACGTTCAACTGGGCAATAGCTTCCTCACTCAATGGTGTTGTTAGTTCTATCATTCTATCCTAATGAATTGAAAAGCGAAAGATAACTTTGTTTATTTTCAATAACTCCATAAGCTGATGCTCTAGCAACAAGACGTTCTGCCCATAAACGATGAGGGCCAATTTCATTCATTTTATTTGCAGTACCACTCTTAATTACACCACCAGAAGTGTTCAGTACTTGCAATGCATCATCATATTCTTCTTTGGTGACAGCAAGAAAACCGTTGACAAAATTGATATGACTGGGGTGGATAATGGTTTTGCCAATAAAACCATTAGCTTTGTCAAGTACTAACTCGCGCATTAAACCGTCAACTTCAGCACTTACCAACGGTTCACGGCGCATCAATGATTCCTGAAGATTGATTCTTGGTAAATCTTGGAATCGCATACTCTTATTAATCTTGAAATATTCCCACACAGGACCTGATACAACATAGTCGCCTCGGCGTGTAAAGATATTCAGAATATCAAGCAGAATATCGCTTACGGTCATAATATCGTAAATGGTGTATTCAACATCACGACGTGCACCGAAGCAAGACGAAAAGTCTGTGGCACCCACACGGACGTTGAGCACAAGCGATTTGTAACGATCAAGAATCTGCTTGATACCAAGCAGTTGTTCCATTCTCGTTTCTTTGAAGGCCACTTTGCTGTCCTCGATAATAGGCAAACCATAGATTATCTCACCAAAACGGTCATTCAGTTCTTGCAAATATGCAAAATAGCCCTCACCGTTTTCTGCATTAAATTTGGGAAAATTGAATCCGGTCAGCACTTTCAAATGGCGCGGTTCCAACTGTTCGGCAAAATGCTTGAACTGCTCCAAATTTCTGACTCTGAATATAAGCAAAGGAATGTCAGCGTAGGTTATTTCACCATTTTCCATTTTCTGCGACAGAACATCGAGCGTATGAATACTATTTGCTTCAGCTCTCGGCACATCCTCAATCTTGCAGGCATCCTCAAAACACATCACCATCGAAGTAAGCCCAGGGTATTTGTGTGTCAAAATGGCATCGACGAAATCCCTGTGTCCGGGCATATACATGGTGGCACCCAGACAGAATTGTAATATACTCCTGTCGGTGTATTTGTTAAACTCCTCTGGATCCTTAACAAACTTGAAATCAGGATTATATAGATGATGTCTCATTGTATTTCAAATGTATTGTTATCAATGGTTTATTCTGCTATCTCTACAAGACGATATGTCGCTCCCACTTCTTCAGCCACTGCGTTCACATCTTCAAATTGCTTGTTGCTAATTTGCACCGTGTCAACAGCCTTCTTCATTTTGATGTATTCTAGTTCGCCAGGCATGAAAACTTTACCCTCCTCTCCGCAAGCCTTTACTGCTTCATAAAAATGGGAGATGCGTTCCCGTTTTTCATCAACAGTCATAAACTTATCCAAATCAATAACCACAAACAAGTGCCCATTACCTGAGTTTTCCTCCATTTTACTCAAATTCTTTACCTCACCCGCATATTGCGAACCCGTAAGCATACCGGCAAAGATGTCAACAAACATACTCAGTCCGTAACCTTTGTAACCACCAATGGGCAACAAAGAACCTTTTAGAGCCACATTTGGGTCGTCAGTGGGCTGCCCATCGGGGCCAAGAGCCCAATCCATTGGAATCTTTTCACCGTTTTTGGCAGCCAAGCGTATCTTGCCACGTGCCGCTATGGTAGTAGCCATATCCAACAAGATAGGATCATGATTTTCGTCGCCAGGGTAGGCATAACAGAGCGGATTGGTGCCAAAGATGGTCTTGTTGCCACCCGTAGGCGCAATGGCAGGAGCGGCATTGGCATACACCATGGCAGCACATCCTTCACGGGCAGCCATATCGCCAAAGTAGCCAGCTGTACCAAAGTTGTTGCTGTTACGCACACCCACAACACCTACTCCATATTGTTTGGCCTTTGCAATGGCCATTTTTGTAGCCTTATGAGCCACTACCTGACCAAAACCGTTGTGAGCATCCAACAAGGCATATGCATAATTATCAGCAAGTACTTCTATTTCGTTCTTCGGGTTATAATGCCCAGCAGCAATTTTGTGAACATACAAAGGCAAACGGCCTATGCCATGTGTAGCCACACCACGACGATTGGCGAAAATAATCGTATCAAGGATGATTGCAGCATCTGATTCAGAAACTCCCACTTTCCTGAGTGTTTCTATGACCACCTGCTTGAGGTTTTCAATCTTTATATTTACTTGATTAGCCATTCTGAATTGAATTATTTATCTTGTTTTTTAGATTTGAAAAGATTCACTACATAATTTACAGGTCGTATGGCAAAGTCGGATAGTTTTGTCTTGTTGAAAAAATAAAAAACCACCATCAATAAAACACCATATACGATAGCAAAATACCAGTTCCACGGAAGTTTAAGAAAGACCATTATCGAGAGGGCAATTCCATGAAAGAGATAATACTTGAGAGAATCTTTGCCAATTTGGCATAACAACTTTGACGATGTAACTAAACTCGTCACTGAAATCGACAACACAACCGCTAACACATAACAAACTGCACGACTTATTAATCCCACAATCTGATTATCGGCATCATAACAACCCGCTCCACGTACGGTTTCACGAACATTAAGCCAATTTTGTGGAGTGAGGTATGCCACCAATACTATTGTTGCCACAAGCAATAAACCTGCTATCCATTTAGGCATACGTTTACAGGAATTGATAAAATCTGTTTTCTGCGCCATTGTTCCAAACCAGAAGAAAGGAGCAAAAACAATGATGCGACTTAAAGCAAATGTCTTACCTATAGCTGGACAGAAGCCTACGATCAATCCAACAACAAACAACACAATCAAAATTGTCCAATTCAGCCATCGGCGATGTGGCAGTTTGTCAACTAAATAATAAAGGCATCTCCATACAATTAAAGCAAGCAAATACCACATCATAGGTGCTGGTACTATCAGTATCTCCACTAAAGAATAACCATGTAACAGGCCTTTTAATAATTGGAATACAATGTAGGATTCGGCTATAGCCAAAACGCCTTTCCAATAAGAATGGCTACTTGTATGAGAGAAATACCCAGAAAGAAATACAAAGAACGGCATGTGAAAAAGATAGACCCAATTTGCAATAGTCCATTTCACACCATCCATTGGATTGCCGTATAAAAAGCTATGTCCAAAAACCACCAGAGTAATTAATACTCCTTTCAGAGCATCAACCCTATCATCTCTATTCATGTAATACTTGCTTATTTGGGCGAAACAATAGCTTCAGGATAATAAGTATCAATCACTCGCTTGACCAATGACACCTGCTTTGCACGCTGCTTGGCTTCCTTCTCGGTGGTATCATAGCTGTGGTTTGCCGCAACGGAACCACCCGTTTTCAAATAAACAGGCGCAGCCACGCGGATGAAGTCGGGCACCTCGTAGTGGCGGATGAAACCGCCGCTCGATTTCGGGTTCTCCGTGTGCAGGTCAATCGGCACATCAATGGCGGCACGCATGGCAGCCAACATCTGCACCTGAATATCACGCACGGGGTTGATGGAGTCCGCACCGAGTGTTTCCAACACATGTGCCGAACATGGGTTGCCATGACCGCTGTGGGCACTCACCTTGAAATGGCAATCGGCTGGTATAAAGCCTTTCTTACGGGCTTCGCCCAAGGCCCAAAGCAAACCTTCGTCATAGACTAAGAAACCACGGACACCCAAACGAGCACCACGACGAATTTCCTCAATGCCACGGGCAATCTGTTCCTCTCCACGCAAGCGGTAACCCATACGTTGGCCTTCCTCTGTCTTCACCGAAGCAGAGGTGTCGGTAGTAGCCCGAGGACCACAGGCAAGCACCAACTGTACATTCCATTTCTTGGCATATTCTACCATCTTTGCAATTTCCTCATCGGTAAGGAACATAATACCCTTGGTTTGGGTGACACGATGGATTTGAATGCCGTATTCATCCAAGGCTTCAAGCAAGGCCTTCATTGGGCCAGGTCCCTGAATGCCGGGAACCTCAAAACGGTACTGGCCTCCGTCAGGGAAGCGCTTTTCAGATGTCGGTAAATCGTACAGGTCGCCGCCAGGCATTCCAATACTTTCAAGAAACGTACGCGTTTCTGGCATGGTGTAGTATTTCCTATCGATAAGTTTTTATTTGATTTCTATTTTTATGAGTTTCATCGCTTTTTCACAAGCTTTCACGGCTTCTTCAGCTGTTGCCGCTTGTGCAATAACCGAACCAATACGATCGTTGCTGCAATGGATTGGCGTGGAAGGGTCACCTACCGCCTTGGTCATGATGACATCTTTGACATGGGGCGTTTGTTTTGCTTCCTCAACACCAGTGATGCTTGCTATTACACCCTTTGGTGCTTCGAGATAACGAATGGCTGAGCCACATTGGCATTTCTGTTCAATGTCGGGCATATTGCCCAAAGCCACATCAATAGTCGCTTTCACCATGTCAATGCCTGTGGAAAGCGGCACCAAGGCAGTCGTGATGTTATCGCCACCCATACGAGCACCCAACTCTATCATCACCGGACCACGTTTCGTCACCATCATCTCCACATGGGCTGGACCTTGGTCGATACCGACCGCTTGGCAAGCTTGAATTGCCAAATCTTTGATGGCTTGTTGTGTCTCTAAAGGATGTCGGGTTGGCTGACTGTGCCCCATCTCCACAAAATGAGGGGCTCCTGTAGTCAGTTTGTCCGTAATTTGCAAAATGCTGACTTTTCCATCCACCACCATCACCTCCACGCTTACTTCATTGCCTTGCAGATATTCTTCAAGGATTACCCGACCATGTCGTGCAGAGGCGTGGCTATATTCGTAGGATTGCAGTAGGTCATCAAAACACTGTGCCAACACCACGCCATGGCTACCTGCATTGTCGGTGGGCTTCATGATACAAGGGTATGACAATTGGTTCTCAAGTGCCTTAAGCTCATCCAATGAATCCACCGTAAAAAACCACGGTGAAGCTACATCATTAGCCTTAAAAGCCTTTATCATCTCAAATTTATCGGTGGCCTTTACTGCGGTGTTGTAAGAGATGCTATGCAACCCCAGTGTTTCCGACACCTTAGCCACGCCACGCATAGGCATGTCGGTGGCCAAAGTCATGATGCCATCAGGTTTAAACTCAAGCGCTGCCGCCAGCACCGCATCCTCATCCATGGTGGAGGCATTAAAGAACTCGTCGGCATACTGGATGCCAATAGCTTGAGGATTATAGTCGGCTACACCGACATACAAGCCCATCTCCTTGGCTTTAAGGATGGCAGGAAGTTGAAGCACAGAGGCACCGATGATCATTAGTTTTTTCATACTTTTTAGTTTAGAGTGAAGAGTTTAGAGTTTAGAGCCAGTGGATGGTTTAGAGTGATTAGTCTGAAGTTACCTTGAATTCCGCCACGGGCGGTACTCTCAACTTGCGAACTGACTCTAAACTTTCAACACTAAACTCTCAATTTCTACGATAGCTCTGCTCGGTATTGATATTCTTACGAGCCACTACTGACCACACAGTCTGGAACAATATTTTAATATCCATCCAAAGGGTTAGATGATCAGCATAATAAGCATCCCACTTGAATTTTTCGTCTTGAGTGATGCTGTTGCGGAAAAAGGCCTGGGCATAACCGGTCACACCAGGTTTCACGCTGAAACTCTTACGACGGTTCTCATCCATATCCTCCATACGGCGTGTTTTTGCCTTCTCTTCACTATAGCCCTTGGGCCTCGGCCCCACAAAACTCATATCGCCCAGCAACACATTGAGCATCTGCGGAAACTCATCAAGGGAGGTCTTGCGCATGATGCGGCCAATGGGTGTCACACGCGGATCATCATCGCTGTTGTAAGTGCTGCCGTCGGGGTTTTTTAAGTTAGGCGAATTCACATACATCGAGCGTAGCTTGAACATTTTATAAGGTTTATAGTTTTTACCCGCTCTCAAAGCATTGTAAAACACCGGCCCTTTATCTGTAAAATGGATGATAGGTGCCAAAATGATAATTTCGATTAATACAAACGGCAGCAGAATCAGACTGCCGATGATATCGAAGAGACGTTTAAAGAATTGTTGGTACATGTCTATTTAATAACAACTTTGTTAAATGCAAAACTAATCTATAATCCTATCAAAATCCTCTAACCTTAAATCATCCTTTTGAAAAAACTCAATGTTTGTTTTTAACTTCTCTTCCGACCAATCCCACCACCGCAAACCTTGCATCTTATCAATAATTTCTTGAGAAAAGCGATATTTAATGACTTTGGCAGGGACACCACCAACCACGGCATATGGAGGGACGTCTTTGGTCACGACGGCTCCTGCAGCTACCACTGCACCATCACCAATAGTGACTCCTCCCAAAATCAAGGCATGAGAACCAATCAACACATCATTGCCAATGATAGCTTTCTTCACAGGAGCAGAATTAACATCTTTAGAAATCCATTGAAACTTGGTTCCATTATGCGCTTCGGTAAAAATAGGAGATGTGGAAAGTTGATTCGTATTATGTCCTCCCATACCTATACGACAATGGTCTGAAATGGAACAAAACTTTCCAATTTCTGCATTTTCAACATCTGTATTTGCACTAATGTAAGTGTATGCTCCCACTTTACTACCCTTTATCTTTACCCCTCTATAGATGGTGGTTTTAACATCAATCTTATTATTTGACGAAACAAAAGCCAAATTGGAAATGTGAGGATTAAAGAGGTTTTTGATATAGCCTGTGATGAAATGAAGTTTTGACATTGTTTTTTCTTTTTCACGTATTCTTATGAGCAATAGCATAATTTAGAGCGTTCCATAATCCATCCGCCATGTGTTGGGGTGTTCTGTTTTCATTATAATACAATTGCGCTTTTTTGCCCATTTCGACATACTTCTCTTTGTGCTCAGCAATGTCTTTAATCACATCACATAATTGGTTTTCACTTTCCATTATCACCCCATCAACACCATTGTGGATATTTAACAACTCACCACCGGTAATAGCATTTTTTGAAGTAACAAACGGAACACCATACCCCATACTCTCAAGGACGGAAAGACCTGCTTGTTGTGGAGATATGCAAGCAAATGCTTTGGCAAAATAAACTGCTTTTTCATCAATATTATAAATAGCTCCCATCATTTCTATTAAGCCATTCATATTATTGTCCTTTATCCAATTATGAATTGGTTCAGAATCTGGCCCTTTACCAATAATTCGTAGTTTTGGTAATGCCACAATATCTCTTAACTTCAAATAAGAATCCAACAATTTCTGAAGCCCTTTTTGTCTATACAATGTTCCAATAAACAAAAGAGAATCTTTTTCAAATTCTTCAACCGTTGGATGTACTTCTACCGTATTAGGAGCTACAAACATTTTTTCTCGAGGTATTCCTATCTTCACATATTTTTCAATTGGGAATGAGGTGTAAAATGCCAAAGCATCGGCTTTGGAATAAAAAAATCCACGAATTCTATCCCATTCGTGATGACTATCATAACCTTTGTCATAAGATGCAGATACACCCAAAGTATGAAAAACCACTTTTGTTTTATTAAACCATGGAAGGGTGCTAAATTTCAACCATGCAATATCTCCATATGCCACAACAGCATCGTAGCGTCTTATAAGTTTTCTAATATTGGCCTTTTGGATAACGAACTTGCCAATTTTTGTTACTGGCAAATACATTATTTCAAACTTACATTCCAATCCTTCGGGGACTTTTCCGTCGCCGTATGAATAGGCTACAGTCAAATCGCATTTTTCTGCAAGTAGATTCCACACCGGAATTCTGTAATGAAATATTTTGTTGTAAAGGATAATTATTCTAGGCTTTTCCATGTTAATTTATTTATTTGAAAGTTCTCACAATTTTTCTGCAAGCAAAACCATCCCCGTATGGATTCACAGCCTTACTCATTTTGTCGTAATAAGTTTGATCCTCAAGAAGCCGGCTTACTTCATTTACAATAAGATCATGGTCAGTCCCAACCAATTTCACCGTACCCGCGTCAAGTGCTTCGGGACGCTCCGTGGTATTGCGCATCACAAGAACGGGTTTGCCAAGTCCCGGTGCCTCTTCTTGAATGCCGCCGGAATCTGTGAGAACGATAGTGCTTTTTTCCATCAGATAGACAAACTCCAAATACTGAAGCGGCTCAATAAAGAAGAAGTTCTTGTATGTCGACAAGTCTTCACCAAACACTTCGTGGATAGGTTTGCGCACATTGGGGTTGAGGTGCATGGGGTACACGAAGTCCACATCGGGATACTTCTCTGATAAATCTTTCATAGCTGTCACCATGCTAATGAAGCCTTCTCCGAAGTTCTCTCTGCGGTGACCGGTAATTAGCACCAATTTCTTTCCGCCATCCAAACGAGTGACATCGTAACCAGCATTCTTGAGCACCTGTATCTGCTCTTCAGCAAGATTCTTGTCATTTTTGAGCTTTTCCACCACCATGTGCAGTGCATCTATCACGGTGTTTCCTGTTACGAATATCTGTCCTTGTGCTTTCTCTTCTTTCAAATTTCTTTCTGAAAGTGGAGTCGGTGAGAAATTATAAGTTGCAATGCGTCCTGTAATCTGTCTATTCATTTCTTCCGGCCACGGGCTGTAGATATTGTGTGTACGTAAACCAGCTTCTACATGACCTACAGGAATCTGTTGATAGAAAGCTGCGAGGGCAGCGGCAGTAGAAGTTGTGGTATCACCGTGAACCAACACTACATCGGGTATACACTCTTTGAACACATCTCTCATGCCAGTAAGAACTCGGGCAGTGACATCATACAAATCCTGTCCTTGTTTCATTATATTGAGGTCATAGTGGGGTGTTACCTCAAAAATTTTCAACACTTGGTCCAACATCTCACGGTGTTGCCCCGTGACACATACTATGGTTTCAAAATCCTTTGGATATTTTTGGAATTCTTTTACCAAAGGACACATTTTTATGGCCTCCGGACGGGTGCCGAAGACGAGCATTATTTTTTTCATGGTATTTTAGATATGATACACGCCTTCCAACGGACAAATATTATGGCAATCCAAGATAACCTTACCCTTCAGCTTATCCCAATTCTGCTTGATATGGTCATGCTTCACCATGATGACTACCATATCCACTTCGTTGAGGAATTGGTCAAAATCAAGTATCTGGTTCGGCACAATCTCCTTATCGGTGAAGAAGGGGTCGAAGCTCTTCAGCGGACGGGCCAAATGACGCTCTTGGATATCGAGCATCTGCAAGGTTGGGCTTTCGCGCACATCATCCACATTCTCCTTATAGGTGATACCATAAAGACCGACTTTTCTATTGTCAGTGATGTTGTTTTCCTTCATAATCTCATAGATACGCTCCAGCACAAACACGGGCTGGGTGTCGTTGGTCTTCATTGACTCGTCGATGACCTTGGCCAACTGGGGATAGTCGCCCACGAGGAACCAAGGGTCGACGCTGATGCAATGGCCACCGACGCCAGGACCAG
>JAEEGL015800184.1_pt1 | contig 19650 bp, 11 predicted proteins | sample 9134231 | NCBI WGS metagenome assembly JAEEGL01 (sample SAMN16246548, study PRJNA631951) | gut metagenome | biome: gut microbiome; feature: rumen; material: fiber-attached | host: Bos | place: Iran: Karaj | collected 2018-10 | reverse complement strand
TTGACAGTTCAAATAATAGCGAACAATTCTATTGAAGTCGTAAGCTATCCTTGTGCCACCGTCCAAATAACCATTATACTGGAACATTAACCTAAATTCTTTACCTTGGTTAAGTTCAATATTAATCATATCTTCAAACCATAGCGAATCATAAGGATGATTTCTAACAAATGTGACCATTCCATTATCTCTCATACCAGCAATTAGGCTATCGCGTTCCACATCCAAATAACTACCCGTATAGTAATAACATGCATTGTTAATCTCACCTGCCATATTAGTACAAATACTATCATAGCCACTAAACTCATAGGTGTAATAATATCTGGTCGTGTCACCATGGTTGATGATGACCTTCTCGTTCACCCACTTTACTCCCTCACGAACTAGTGGAAGGTAGTCAGTGTCTTGTGCCCAAGCATGGATTATTCCCAGCAGGGCAAAAGCTATTATCAATGTCTGTTTCATAATCATTTTATATTATTTTGCAAAGAAAATAAATTCTTGCGTTTTAGAAAAACAACTCGTTAAAAACATGATGGATATACAGCAAATGTCGCTCCTTTCTCCACCTTAAAACCATCTTCAAGCCTTACTGTTCCCGATGACTCGATTTCGTACTCTACACCCTCCTTTACCGTGACGTCCCCGTTTGGGAAAAGGGGTCGCCAACGGCGACTTAAGCTAGAGGATTCCTGTGCCCCGAGTGTCGCCTGCACGCCCAGCTTTGCTGGGGCGTTAGTGCGGCACACGGGGTTACTCAAAGGCCACCCCTCGGGTGGGGTAGCGTCCGCAACGCGCAATTGCTACTGACGGAATGAAAGTAATAATTAATGCCTTCTTCATCATTTGTTGATCATTTAAAGTGTTAATAACTGTTGATATAAAGTTGTTTTTGTTGTCTTTATTGTCTTCTATATGTATCGATGAAATGGAGAAAAAATGTTGTTTTCAGAATGTTCCCTCGTAGATGTTTCCTGAGGGGGATTCGATGGTGATGACATGCGACCCGGCTGGCAGGGACGAGATGTCGAAGGTGTCGTACGTCCCATCGACCTGCGTAGAGATCTCTACCGTGTCGGTCACTGGTGTGGAAATCTCCACGTCATAGTAGCTCACGGTGCCTCCACCATCAATGATAATCCACTGAGTCTTATCATCGTTATCATAATAAGCCTCAGGCATGTCTTGATAGATGGGTAGACCATCACGACCGGGACTTGATTCTCCACCGTTTAAAATAATCCTTCGAGGTGCTGCCGAGGCAAACAGGCAGGGCACCATAATCGCTGTTAATAATGCTAAAAATTTCTTCATTGTTTGAACATGTATTGATTTAACGTTTTTGTGTTTTTCTGCAAAAGTATAATGATAATTGCTCAATTTCAAAAGAAAAAGCGAAAATAAAAAATTCACATTGTTCACATTTTACAAACCACTGAAAATCAATTAAATGGTTTTTTCTTTTGCTTTTTTATGGGTAAAAAAAGCAAAAAACAGTCTGTTTTGGGTCCATTTCTTGCTAAAATGTGAATTTTTGGAGTAAAAAAATGAACGAAAAACTATTGTTTTCAGCAGGGTTTACGGACCATATTATTCCGCCATCATATGATTCAGGTATTCCTTTAGAGGCATTTCAAGGCCCATTTTGCTGGCTAGGTTTTTGCGCTTATTAAGGACATAGTTGGGGGCGTAACCCAGAATAAGTGCAATGATGACATGGGAAAAGCCACAGCATGAAAGCTCAATGAACCTCAGGTCTTTCTCCTTAAGGTTGTGGGTCTGTTGAAGGTTTGAAATGATTCCATTGTGCTTTTTGTCCAGATATGTCCTCAGTTCAATCCAAAAGTCTTCATTGGCCACGTCCACGACAGTTTCCTTGATCTGTTTCGCCAGCTTTGTTGTGGAATTATTAGTTGTTTTAGAGCTTAATTTAATGAGTGTGACGAGGTTACCGAGCAGATGTTCTATCACCTCACTCTTATCCTCAATTCGGTTAATAGAATCCAGAGGACTACTAAAGTCACTGTTGCGCAGCTCATTAATAACGGCCCTGGTGCGCTGCAAACGGCGCAGGTAGGCTGCGGATAACAAAGCAATGATGATGATTGCTATGAGAGAGACACTTAGGACAGTCCAACGCAAGTACTTGATTTTCGACTGGCTGCTTTTGTATTGGTTGCTGTTAAAGCTATTCTCTATCTTTGTAATGTCATATTTGTCCTTGTTATTGAGAATCGAATCAGATAAGTCATTGTTTTTTTCAAGGATTTGGCTACTAACTTTAGCATTACCTTCATTATTTGCTATCATTGAGATAATTTCATACTTTCTCACATTGATGCGTTGCTTATCATCAGGACTAAAATCGTCTCTAATGTTTTTAATGTAGTACTTAGCCGAATCCAGTTTATTCTCCTTTGTATAGATAAAAGCCAGGTCAAGCAAAAGGTCATTATTGACGTATTGTCCATAATCCTTTAGGCATTTAAAGGCAATTTGTTTTGCTTCATGACAAGTGGAGTCAGTTCGAGACAATTTTCTGCACCTAATCTCATAAAGATCAAAAAGCATCTGATGATTGCTTTGCTGTTCAGCAAGAGTGATTGCCTGATTGAATAGCGTTTTGTATGGTTGAGATTGGGTGATTCCATTCAATACGACCATGTGATATAGGCAGTTAAGCTGCAAATCCTTATTGCCCATTAAGGTATAATACTTATAGGCTGACCTATATTTTTCCAAGCTGGTCTGTTCATCAGCATGGTATTTACTATATAAATAGGCGATTCGGGTATTGATTTGGCCCAGGTTGAGGTAGTCTTTAGGGTCGGCGGTGACTTCGGCGGTCTTGTAGTAGTACATGGCGCTGTCGACGTGGCCCAGTTCTTCCATCACGGCGCCCTTGTAGAGACAGGCACGGGTGAGTTTCTCGCGCTGGCCGCTGTGGGCGCGGTAGTAATCCATGGCGCGCGTGATGGCGCTGTCGTCGCTGGCGGTGATGTCGGCATAGCACTTGTAGCGGGCCTGTGTCATGAGCAGGTCGCGGTAGGCTTGATTGGCCTCGCCGGCGAGACTGTCGATGGCGGCGAGTGTGGCCAGGGCGCTATCGGGGGTGGTCCACATCAGGCTGTCGGCCGCCACCAGGCGTCCGTCATAACGGTGCACACCGCCACAGCCCGTGACCATGGCCACGGCCACGAGCAAGACCAGGAGCGATATGAGTTTTTCAGTTTTCAGTTTTCAGTTGGCCAGCTAATGCCTAAAACACAAAACCTAATTACCTAAGATTATACCAATGATGACGTTGACGTCGGCGATATTTACCTCGCCATCACCGTTCACGTCGGCGGCCTCATTCTCAAGGTCTGCCAAGATGACTTTGATGACCTCGTTCACGTCGGCGATGTTCACCTCACCGTCACCGTTCACGTCACCACGGATCTTGTCTAAATAGTAGAAGACGAGATCATCGACATAGGTCGCTCCGTTGCCACCGCCAACCATTGCGACGCGGAACTGGACGGGTTGGTCGGCTGTCAGGTTGAGATTCCATGTGACGAACAACTCGCTCTTCCTTTCCACTTCGACTTCACCAATGTCATCGATGGTATAGGCCATTTCCCAATTGGCACCACCATCTGTTGAATACTCCAGCCTGTATTTGGTCGGCATAGCGCTTGAATTGAAGATAGTCATCTGAGCCATGAAGAAGTTGTGGTACATGGGTTGGGCGGTGTAGAAGAGGCTGGGGTTTTTCATCATCACAGAATGGGCGCCGTTGCATTTACCCTCACCTGGAGCGCGCACGCCGCTCTTGCCGAAGTTCCATGTGGTGAAACGTCCTTCCACGTTTTGGGAGTTAGTGCTGTTATTTGCCGGCATGGTCTCGAAGTCCTCAAACAGTTCATCACATATCGGTAAGATACAAATGCGATCAGACAACTGGCCAAAGACATTGTACCATTCTTCCATCTTCTTGAATTGGTTGCCGCTCTCGTCGAACAGCGCCACTTCATAGAAGCCCCATTCCGAGGGTGCCGTGAGCTCAATCTCGTAAGTTTTCATCTCATTGGCGGGCACCATCACTTCATACATCGGGCTGGTGGCGATATCTTCACCATCCTTCATCAATGCCAAATAGACGTTACCGGTAGGTCCATCCTCTTCAAACCAGGAGCTGTAAGAAAGGTCCACGCCGATTTTGAACTTCTCGTTAACCCTGACGCCCCTGGGCACATCAAACGCTTCCACACTATAGGTGTTATAGAGGAAAACATCCTTGAAATAGGCCGTGTCACCCTGCACAATCATCTTGATATACATTTCCTTGGCGCTGAAATCCAGCACGGGATGGTCACAGGTTTCGCTATCATCTTCAGCATAGAACAGCTTGAATTGATATTCACCTTCCTCAAGCGATTCTGGCAAGCCAAAGTGCACTTCTCGACCCGGCATCCACCAATAACGATCCAAAGACTGCCGAAATATAAATTGCTCACTCTTTAACTCCACACCATTATTGTCATACAGGCCCAACTTCATCGGAATTTCGGCGTAATAGAGTTTATTGCCGTCCCATTCTTCAAATCCGACAGTGTCTAACGCATTACCTTCTGCTACTAAATCCTCTGCATTGATGGCGATTTCGGTCCCCAACAGTGCTGAGGAGGTAACAGGCAGCATCTGTCCGCGTACGTGCAGAACTTCCTGGACTTCATCGGCCTGAGTTTCGGGAACCATGCCGAACAGGGCATCTTGATAATACTTGAAATTCATGCCTGAAGTGGGAGCAAGCAACGAAGTGAGGAAATAGCCGTCGTAGTAGCCACCCCAACCCCAGTTGACATGAAAATAGCCATCGGCATCAAAGCCATCAAGAACAAAGGCATGACCTGCATCTTTGGAATATCCGCAATACATGACCGGGTGCATCAGACTGATTTCATCTGCCAGGAACTGGTCCCACTCGTCAGCATTATAATAATTGCGGCTAAGCCAATAGTACTTACTCCCGTAACCAAAATACTGCATCAAGGCATACGCAGCCTCATACTCCGAAGCCCCACTGCTTTCACCGTAGCCCATTTCCATTCCAACACCCACCTCAAACATCAGCTTGGCAACAGCGTCACATGATTCTTCACTACTGTTGGAATCATAGGTGTCTAGCATCAGATCCCACCGATAGACCGACTGGCTGAAGTCTACACTGAGTTCGGTTAAATCTGTTCCATTCACATTGCAGAAGTAGGAATGGCTGCCTCTGCCTACAGCTGGCCAGTTATAGTATTTCATCACCTGGGTGGTGGCAGTAGCCACACAACCTGATGCAGAACGGATCTCGTTGCCATTGACAGTATAGGTGGGACAGTAGTTGTTATAGGGTTCACTCTGATTCCATTGCGTCGTCACCATCGGCTCAACAATCGTCTCGCGCTTGGCAGGACGATGGACAGCAACGCCTGCATGGTCTTGCAGGTAGGCAATCTGCCTGTTCAGCTCATCCATCCAGTACTGCACAGCAGGAGGCAGGGAAGGTGCCGAAAAGTCGCCAGCATTGCCATATCCCAACACCTGGGGCAAGCGGTCATCGCCAGCCACAATCACAAAACCACCAAGTGTGCCGCGGTCATAGACATAAAAACGGTTGCGCTCGGCAGTAAAGGCAAGCCGAGTGGCCGACGGTGCCGATGGAGACGTGAAACGGGAGGCTTTTTGCGAGAAGAAGCGGTTGGCTACTTGACGGGCATCAGACTCACTTACCTGACCGGCCTGCATACAGCAAACCGCCATCAATGTCGCGCACAGGACGAAGAGTAATCTTTTCATATTTGCAGTTTTCAAAAAACACATTTTTAATTATTTTTGTGCAAAAGTAATGAATCCTGCTTGAAATTGAGCAAGATTCATCACTTTTTTAGTAAAAAGCCCTCAAAATAACGTTTTCAACACTGCACACTGTCAATCAAGCAATTGACAGATGGTGTCGTGGACACGGCGGGCGGTGGTATAGTCCAAAGCGGCCTCGTTGGCGCCAGGGCGGCCCATATACAGGTTGGGATTGACAAATTGCATCGCGCTGGGTTGTGGCTCGCGGCCCGAGAAGTGGAACTCGTGCAAGCCGGTCTTCTCTTGCAGTTCGCGGATGTTCTGCTCGGTCACGCCGCTACCTGCCATCAGGATGATTCGGCCTACTGCTTGACGGTGGAGTTCGGCCAATAGGGCTGCACCCTGTATGGCCTTGGGCTGCTGCCCTGAGGTCAAGATACGGTCAAAGCCCAGGTCAATGACAGTCTCCAGTGCCTGCTCGGGATTGACGGCACGGTCAAAGGCTCGATGACAGGTCACGCTCATGCCACGGGAGCATTCCATGAGGTAGCGGTTTTTCTCGATATCGAAGGTGCCGTCGGCATTCAGGCAGCCGAACACCACGCCATCCACACCCAGCTCATGGCACACGGCAATGTCAGCCGCCATGCGTTCCACCTCCAAGTCGGTGTACAGGAAATCACCCCCTCGCGGGCGGATAATCACATGCAGACGCGTGGTCGTCAACACGCGCCGTGCCACCTTGATTTCGCCATAACTGGGCGTCGTGCCGCCCTCGGGGATGCCGGCACACAGTTCCACACGGTCGGCGCCCCCCTCTTGTGCCGCAATGCAGGACTCTACCCCATTGGCGCACACTTCTACCATAAACTCCTCACGTCTCATCAATTGACAGTTTTTAGTTTCTAGTTGGCATCCGCCAACACCTAATGCCTAAAGCCTCAAGATGATGGCGATGACGGCATTGACATCGGCAATGTTTACCTCGTCGTCATCGTTCACATAGGCGCGTCCACCGAATTCGCTGGCCTGTCTGGTGCCAAGTATAACGCCAATCAGGCAGTTCACGTCGGCAATGTTGACCTCGCCGTCGCCATTCACGTCACCCGTCAATGGCACGTCCTGCGGCATATTGGCATAGACGAGTTCCATGCCCGGAATCTTCAGGCTGTACTGTTCACCAGTGGTAACAGCGTTATAGGAGAGATAGTAATAAATCAGATGCAATGGGAAATTACCCAGGTCGGTAGCATCACAGATTTCATCCACAGGAATATCAATGGTAATCATTCCCTCGTCACCATCGTTCTCGATGGGATGTTCAACTTGGATTCGTTCATCGTAAGCCGTCTCAACAAGAACCTTGACCAACTTGAACTGGATGCCGCCGGGATTCATGCGCAGGCGCAATGTGTCGGGGATACCCCAAATCTGCACGTCCTTGGAAATCTTGATGTAAGGGTTGCGCGACGAAGCTCCCGTAAAGTCAATCTGCAGACCGTTGTCCAGTGCGGTGACCACACGGTCCTTGCCGCCACTTTGGGCTACAGTCCAGGTGTCGGGATTGATGGGTGCATTCTCGACGGTGGTCACCCTTGCTTTGGGGTTTTCTACCCGCACAAGCAGTGAGTCGGCAAGCATGGGATGGCTGGAACCCACAAAGGTCTGACCGTCGGCCACCGCAGTAATGATGCCCTGGTCATCTACCGTGCACACCGTTTCATCGACCGATGTCCACGGCACTACACTAGGGTCCACCTTATCCAGTCCGTAACCACTGATGCCATTGATGTTGATTGAATAAGGATGAAATTGGTCAACTACCACACTGTCGCTCACCAGTTGCCACTGCGCCTCCATGATGGTGATGTGTTGAGTGGCAGTGATGCCGTTATAGCTTGCATACAGATTGCCCGACGCAGCTGTGGAAACCGCATGGAAACTGCCCTCGGCATCAAAGTAACCCACCTGGGGATCACATGAGAAGGTGCAGCCTTGCAGGTCTCGCGTCTTCAATACGCCATACTGGTTATAGCCCCAAATGTCAAACGATGTGGTTGCCGAAATCGACAGGTTATAACAGCGCGGTTCAAAGTTAATGATGCCAATCTCGTTATCCTCGGGAGCGACCGACACCAGCAGACAACCGTTGCCCACGGCACGCACCGGTCCGTCGCTGGGATGGTTCAGCACCTCGTCATTGGCAAGGATGCACGATGAGCCGCCACCATCCAGATTCACCGCAGTAACAGCACCCAGAGCATCAAAGATTCCCTTCATCTCCTTGAGCGTCACACCCACCGACGTCAAGTGGCGCCCATCAACCACGACAAAGTAAAGCCGCGTGCTGTCGGCATTAAAGCCGATAGCCGTGCGGGGATGGCGCTCGGCCCAGTCCTCCATAAACTGCCCATTCTGCATGATGATGTGGTTGCTGCCGCCAATCAGCTGGTGGATGTTCACATCCTGCGGGCCATTGTTGAGCGTGAGGCTGAAGCTGATGTCCAGCACATCACCCACGCTCATCCATGCCGTCTGGTTGGCATAAGTACCCTTGAGCCACAAGATGGCCTTGCCATCGGGAATTGTGGTCGAGCCTTGAGCATCAACGATATCTTCTATCACACACTGCTCCACCCCATTGGCATTCCACTTGAACGGCTCGCCTGCAGGGCGCAGCAAGACCATCTTTCCCGAGCTGGACTCACTATAGGTCACTGGGCCGTAGCTGCGGGTGAACAGGAATGACTGGTTGGCTGCAATGTTCTCATAGGCATAACGCATGCGGTTCACCAGATTGAGCGCAAATGAATGTTCACCGCTGGTCACACGCCCCGTGAAGGTCAAGCGATCGATAAAGGGCCTATTGTTATTGTCCAGTACAAGACAGGCACGATTGTGGCTGCTGAGCACCAATTCATCGTTGCGCACCTGCCCGCTCAATGGCAGGCCCACCTCGTTGGTGGGCGAGGTCATGAAGAAGTCACCGTTGAGGGCGCTCACCACCTCATGCCCGGGTCTTGTGTTGCGTGTTGCCATGTTGACCGGAGTCTCGGTGGCTACTGATTTCTCGCCGCCCAAGCAGGTCTCCATCACGATATAGGGATTGGTCAAGTCCATCTCCACCACGCTCACCTTGAGAGGCAAGGCGGGAATATCATATTTGGCAGCTATCACACCCGGCCCAGCCAGATGCGGGAAGATGAGCGTGTCCACCTCATAGGCCTTGTCGCCGATGACCCACTGGTCACGGGCAATACCCGCGACAGCCGCCAGCAGCGACAAGGCTATAAATAGAGTCCGTTTCATGACTTCAGGATGATGGCGATAACGGCATTGACGTCGGCAATGTTCACCTCATCGTCATCGTTCACATAGGCACGACCGTCAAATTCACTGGCCTGCCTGGTGCCCAGGATGACACCGATCAGGCAGTTCACATCGGCAATGTTGACTTCACCGTCACCGTTCACGTCGCCCTTCATAGCAGGTTGAGGAGTATCGCCAGCACTCACATTGCGTCCGATTTTATAGACAGCCATGCCATTGCAGGACTTGAAGGTGAGGAGCGTCACCTCCTCAAAGCCCTCGCTATCAACACCATACTCAACAGAAAAGCAATGAACACGCAGGCCATCGTCGTTGACGCTACCCAGACCATCGGCCGGAATCTGCCAGTATTTGGTCATGCCAGCCAATGACTGGTCTTCGCCTAATTCGCAGATGTTGGCCTGGCAAGCGCCATCATTATGCATGTCGGCGATGACATATACCAAGAAGTTACGGCCATCAACTTGGAACTCCATGCAGCCATTAGGTGAAGGCATTGGTATCAGTTCCGGATCCACGTTTTCAAAGGTGTCAAATACCGAGCACGAAATGTCGTAAATGACTGGCGCTGTGTCGAAACAGTCGATATAAAACAACTGACCACTATAACGTGACTCGTCATCGCTACCCTCAAGCATCTTGATGACAGGAGCCAGCGAGAAACCCGTTTTGGTCTCGGGATAGAAATTGATGACATCCACATAGGGGTCGCCATCAAAGCCGCCTTCCCATTCGCCACCCTGGTCGGCATGCATGCGGTACAAAGTGGGGAAACCTGGATTGGCAGTTGATCCTGATACGGTCATGATGTTGCACTCGGCCTGCTCCAGTGTGAGATCACCGATAACGTCCAAATAGTCAGTGCGCTGAATGGCGTCACCCTTGTCCATCTCGACCACGAGGGTGAGTTCGCCAGTTTCGGTGTTCACCATATAAACCGGAATAAACTGCTGGGATGTAGTCGTCATGGGAGCCACCCAAATGTGGTGGAAACTATCCTTGCCGATGCTGGCGACACCCAGGAAGCGGCCATAGGGTTTGCCATCGAGCGTCAAGGGCAAGTCCTCCAGCTGGCTGCCGTCGGCAGCATTGAAACGGTGGATAATCGATTGCTGGATGGTATCGGTGCCGTCAATGACCATCTTTTCCTCGCTGCGGGACACATAGATAATGCCCTGGTCCATCGTCGCCGTGCGGGCGCGCGAGTGGCAAATGGGATTACTGGTGTAGGCTGTTCCGCTGTGCATGCGGTCAAAAGTCCACTGATTGACCATCTTGATGCCATTTACTTCAGGATAAGTATTGCCGTCGGTCAGTGCCAGTGCACCCAACGCTGTGGTTAGCATCGCCAATAAAAGAAGTAAAGATTTTTTCATATTCTTAGTGTTAGTTGTTAGTAATTGGTTACTGTTCTTGGATAATAAATGCCGCGGATTGGACGCGGATGTGATGGACACTCCGTGCAATCCGCGGCTTTGACTTCGGTTTAGAGGTTAAAATTTAAAGATTATCGACTCTATTTTCTAGGAACTCGTCCTCAAAAGCCAGATTTTGACCAAATATAAAATCTCTTTAATCCTTAACCTTTAACCCTCAACCTTCAAGTTTTAAAGAACTTGAATTAATTATTTAAGATGATGGCGATAACGGCATTGACGTCGGCAATGTTCACCTCGTCGTCATCGTTCACATAGGCACGGCCATCAAACTCTTCGGCCTGCCTGGTGCCCAAGATGACACCGATCAGGCAGTTCACGTCAGCGATATTCACCTCACCGTCACCGTTCACATCACCCTTGATGTCAGGATCCTCGCCGCCGCTCACGTTGGTGCCGATTTTGTAAACGCCCAGGCCGTTGTAGCACTTGAAGATGAACAGGGTGACTTCCTCGTTACCCTCCTCATCAACGCCATACTCCACATTCATGCTCTGCACGCGCGTGCCACCGTCACTCATGCGTCCCAGTTCGTCGGGCACCATCCAATAGCGCTGCATGCCTTCCAAGGTCATGCCCTCGCCCATTTCACAGATGTACACCTGGCAAGCCTTGTTGATGCCAGTGGACTCAACAGCACCTTCATACTGTGCAGCCACATATACGATGAAATTGCGACCCTCCAGTGTGAACTCGCACACACCGTTAGCACCCACGTCCATAGGCAAGAAAGCAGGATCCACATTTTCGAAACTTTCCACCATCGTGCCCCACACGTCATAGAGAATAGGCGCGGTCGTAAAACCGTCCAAATAGAACAACTCACCGCTGTAGCGTGTCTCTTCGTCCTCACCAAGAACCATCTTTACCACCGGGGCATATCCCCACTGGGTTACGGTCTCGGGATAAAAATCAATGATGGCCAGATAGGGATCACCCTCAAAGCCACCCTCAAAGTCTCCGCCCTCATCTGCATGCCAGCGGTAAACCACATCTGATTGGGAAGCCAAACTCATGATGTTACACTCGGCCTGCTCACGCGTGAGGTCACCCATCACGTCGATGTAGTCAGTGCGCGCCAGCACATCACCCTTGTAAAGGCTGTCCACGAACTCCAGCGCACCCGTCTCGCCATCCAGCAGATAGATGGCCACCTTTTTAGCAACCTCGCTAGTGTAGGGGGCAATGTACAGGTGCCCAAAGTTATCCACACCCACATTGTTGGCATTCAGCACCCCCGTACCATAAATTTTGCCGTCGAGCGTCAAGGGCAATTCCTTGACCATGTCTCCCGTTGCAGCATCGAGCTTGTAAACCACGCTCTGCTGCAATGTGTCCGGGCCATTGATAATGACATTGGCGTTGGTACGCGCGATGTAGATGTAACCATCGTGCATCACCGCTGTGCGGGCACTGGTGTTACAATAGGGCTGATTAATGTACTCATTGGGATTGTGAGTGCGGTCCTTAATCCACAGGTTAGCAATCTTGATGCCGTTCACCGGCTCATATTGCACGCCATCGGTCCTTGCCCATGCCGTGACACTGGTCATCAAGATGAGAAAAAGTAGTAATCTCTTCATAATAAGTTGGTTATTAATTATTTATGTTATTATTCGTTATCTATCCTTTATAATTGTAGCAAAGTAACACAAAAAATCGCTACTTTCAAAATTTAGCCGAACAATTATTTGCCTGAAACATAATCTAACTGCTCGTCCATCCAGAGGATGCGTTCATGGAGCCACCGTTTCAGATAAGCCACTTCATCCTCAAAGTCTTTAGCAATATAGTAGTTGGGCCACACACGCTGTCCCCAGCGGGGCCACGCCTGGCTGTTGCGTGCCATGGCGCCGTGCGACGTGAGCAGGCTAGCCAGCGAGTCGATGGTGGCCATCACGCGCTCTTCGCTCAAGTTGGCACGGCGCATCTGTGCCCAACGGGCCTTGAGTTGCGCGGTATAAGCCTCGTCACTGTTCAAGCGCTGCCACCAAAAGGGCACCAGATACACTTCGCCAGCGTCATACAGCACATCGTTGCTCTGGTAAATCCAGGTGTCGGTGCGCCAGCCGTCGCAGCGGTCGCAGTTGCCATAGGCCAGATTGGTATCCCAAATCACCATCTTGAAGCGCCCATCCACGGCATCGCGGCGTTTATAGAACTTACCGCTCAGACGGTACCCGTCCACATTGTGCCCCAATTCGATGGCCAACTGGTAGTCGATGAACGAGGACACGTCCAAGTAACGGCGGTAACCCTTGAGCGAGTCAAGATAGTCGGGCGAGGCCAATGCGGCCTCCATTTGGTCAATACGGCTGTTGATATAGGCCAATTGCCGCTCGTTCAGGTCTTCGTAGTCTGGTGACTTGTATTGGAAACGAATCACACGATCCTTCAGTTCCTTGCCCTCACTGGTGACGGGATGGAACTTGGAAATATAGGTGACCTCATCGTCACAGTCCACTTCCATCAGATAGTCTCCCGTGAGAGCATCGCCTTCTTTTCCCAACTTGCCCAAGTTCAAACGGTGCTTTCCTTTAGAAACCGTTTCACACAGGATGTACACTCCATAATAAGTACCATTCAGGATAACCTCACAATAACGGCCCTGCGGTGTGAATTCCATCCAAGGGCGCATCAGCTCATAGGTGAGCAAATCGCGCATCATGCTCTTGTCGGAATAGGGAGCGAGCAATGCCCAGTTGTCGTCCTTGCCCATCCCCAGGATTTTAGTCCTTTTCTTGGAAGCATATTTCAACGGGCCGTCCAGGGTTCGGAACGAGTAAGGCTTTTTCGGCGAGTCATTATAGGTGGAGTTACCACGATAGCGCAGCGCAACATGTCCCTCGTAGTCAATGCGTTGTCCAGGATGAGCGACCGTGTCGGCATAGTTAAGCTGCCCGGCGCCGTTGTCAATGACCTTCATGCGGGCATCGATGCGTCGGGTGCGGTCAATCACCTTGCCACCCACCTCAATCCACACAATGGGAAGATTGGTCGAGGTAAGCGTGACACCCGTGTCATCAGGCGGAAAATTGACCGCCTCACGCCGGCAGGATACCAGCGCAAGCAACAGCAACACTATGAGCGACAATCGCTTCATATATAAACCCTAATCTGCGAGCATCAATGCGGATGCCTCTATAAACTCTAAACCCTAAACTCTAAACCTCCGTTGATTAAAGAGGAACCTCTTTAATCAACGGAATTAAGAATGATTGCGATGACAGTGTTAACATCGGCAATGTTCACCTCATCGTCACCGTTCACAAAGGCACGGCCATTAAACTCGCTGGCCTGCCTCGTGCCAAGAATAACTCCAATCAAGCAGTTCACGTCAGCAATGTTGACCTCGCCATCGCCATTCACATCACCCGTAATGGGTTCACGCTCATAATACACAAAGGAGCGAACATCGCAGTAGTCAGTGTACTGCACCGTCGTGCCATTGGCCAACGTGCGGTAAGCATAACGGGCTCTGGTATAATAGGTCTTGCCATCAACGAGTTTACCGGCGCCCTTGATATCGCCTAAACAGGGCGTCTCAAAGATGCCGCCCTCCAGCGTGCCGTTATAGGATGTGCGCGTGGGGAATGTTTCCGAAGAACTGATCTGAACCCTCAACGAGCCAGCGCCCTCGATGGGCTCGAATTTCACCACATTGGTCGAATAGAGCACGGTGTCTCCCTCACCAGGAACAATAAAGACGGGCACGGGCGGAATGACCTCGACTGTTGTGAAGGACGACACAGGCGTCGTCACTGTGGTTGCGCCATAGGTCGCAGTCACCCTGGCATAGTAGGTTGTGGCACCTGCGAACCTGTACTTGGGCACCTGCCATTGCGGCTCATCCAGCTGGATGCTTTCGGCATTAGTCATCGATGCGTTTGTGGATAACTCAAGGACATAAGCCGTTCCCGGAGCGCCAGCAGTCCATGTGATGATAGGTATCAAAGGCACTGAATTAGCGCCACTGGCAGGCGAAGTGATGTACATCTGTCCCAAAACAAACTGACGTAACTCGCTGGCATTATCCCACTGGTTCAGACCATGAGCCACCACACGCCACCAGTAGGTCACTCCCGGCTTGAGGCACGGAATGCGGGGCAAGGGACAACGCATCGAGTCCACCTCGACATGAGCCACGAGCGAATCCATCTGTTCATCGGCAAAAACCTGCACCTCATAGGTTGCGGCATCGCCGCTCCACTGCAGGAATGACAACTCGGGCACCTCGGCGCCATCCTCGGGATAAACCAATACCGGTTGGGTGGCTTGAGTAGGCACCACACCTGGCGTGGCGGGAGCGTACTCGTTTTCCCAACGGTCAAGGATGGTCACTGCATAACGGTAACCCTCACGTTTGTTCTCTGGCAGGGTATAAGAAGCCCAATAAGTCATGCCTTCGATATACTGTGCCTGGCAGTGGAAATCACGGTCCTCTACCCCATCGGGGATGGCATATACAACATAGCGCACATTGGGGATGCTGTCCCATGAAAGTTTACCATCGTTATATTCAAGGCTAGTCACGGTCGAATAGGTCTGGGAGGGCTTGAGCCAAGCGGGAACAGGATTTAGTGCGATGGTCGAATAAAGGCTATCGCGCAACCAGATGCGCAACTGGCGCACCTTGCCGTCAATTTTCTCGCTCTTGGTACGCCACGTGCTGTAGCGGAAATAGACCATGCCCGGATTGCCCCCAGCAGCCATCGCCTCGCGCATGATGCGGCCCTGCTTGACATACTCGGCTAGCGTCCAGCCCTCCTCATCAGGGAACCACTGGCTGATGAAGACATGGCGGTTAAAACGTGCGGCCATCTTGCCCCACCAGGTGGTAACTCCAGTAAATGTGCCTGTTGTTTTCCAATAGACCTGCGGTGCCATGAAATCGATGGTGCCACGCGTGAGCCATGCCATCGGGTCACTGTAAATCTGGTTGTATTGCCAGTCACTGCCCACGGGACAGGGCTCCACACCATACTGGTCGGCAACAGCTTGCGAGGTACAGGCCACGCCAGCGGGACCGATGCCGAAACGCACCCACGGCTTAGTCGATTTCACCATGTCGTTGACGTCTTTGACCATCTGATTGACATTCTCGCGGCGCCAGTCGCCCTGCGACATCGTGCCGCCAGCAGCCTTATAAGCGTTATACAGGTCGGCATCAAGCGTAAATGATGGATTGTCCTGATTGTAGAAATAGTCGTCAAACACCAGTCCGTCAACGTCATATTTGACCAAGATATCCTTGCACACGTCAACCACGCGCTGGCGCACCTCGGGGAGCCCGGGATTAAGCACCGTCTCAAAGCTCGTGGTCAACAGCCACTCGGGATGGGTGTGGATATAATCCTGTTCACTCTGGCCCCACATGTTGTCACCATGCCCATAACGATAAGGGTTTACCCAAGCATAGACTTCGATGCCACGTTTGTGGGCCTCGTCAACAAGAAACTCAAGTGGATCGAATGCCGGTGCTACGCCACGAGTGCCCGAGACGTAACTCGACCATGGCTCATAGGCTGAGTTGTACATCGCGTCACACATTGCCCTGACGTGGTAATAGATCACGTTCATGTGGTTGACACGCAAGGTGTCGAGCATCTTGCGGCAGGCATTCTGCATCGTCGGGGTATTGCGCTCGGTGATAGCACCACTGGGCCAGTCATTGAGGTAGGCCGTAATCCACATTCCACGCTGCTCACGCTTGGGGGGTACATCGGCTGCAGCAATAGCAATACTGGCGACAAAGGCCGCCAGTACTGCTATCAGGATAATTCTTCTCTTCATCATTTCAATCTTTTTAGAGACGCAACATCTTGAGTCTCAATTATCGCCCTTAGATTGGAGACGCAAGATTTTGCGTCTCTACATGATAAGGAACTAGAACAGATTCGTCAACCTCGGGTTAATGCACACGCCCAAAATCTTGTCCTTGTTGCCATTGAAGTTATACACCTTGCCGTCTTCGGGGTTGAAGTAGTACAAGCCAGTGGTGTAAGTCTTCTCGGTCGCTGCAGCACGGAAACCGAAATAGACATAGTGCGTCTGGGCATCCACAGCAAATTGGGTGGTGTAAACGCCCTCGGCATCAGTCGTGTTGATGGGATCGGCCTCCATGGTAATGAAGTTGATGTAATTCTCATAGCTTACCGTGGCATTTTCGCCGGGGATGGCATACTGGGTGAAGCCCACACCAGGTGTGGTGCCTTTGGTCATCCACACATACAGGAAACCGAGGTCCTCGTCAAGTGTGAAGGCACGCGGCTGTGTCGTTTCGAGCACGATGGGATGAGGAATGGGCGTGCCAACGCTGGTCTTGCCAATGTCGCTCGGGCGGAAGCGGTAGATACCGTTACCCGAGTAGTTCTTGCCCCACCAGAACATGCCGGTGCGGTCAAGATACAATCCCGTGTGGATGGCACCATAGGCGATACCCTGGCCATAGTAGCTCAACTGGTTATTGACTACGTAGTAACCCGCAGTAAGGGTATAGTTGGTTTGCTCAGTCTCTCCACGCGTGGTGAGCGGGATGCGGCGGATACCCGTGTTGCGGTCGGTGTAATACAGGTCGGTGCCGTCGCTGCAACCCTGGAACGGGTCGTTGAAGGCCGGACCGCCCACATTGGTGATCATTACGTTGGTCGTGGAGCCATCGGCGCTCATGACGGTAATCTTGCCGTCACCCAAGTTGCCAGCTTCGTCGTTAATGTAATAGTACTGCTTACCGCAGTCCAGGATATAGACATTGTCCTGTTCAATCACATCGGTCTCGGTCACGGTCTTCTCGGTGGCAAATACCAGCGTAGTGGGCATGTTGCCGGAGCTGACGCCCATATCAAACGGCATATTCTTGGTGCCTGCCGGCAATTGGGAGAGGTCCACCAGTTTCACGGCCATGATATTACCGCCCTGAGTAGCATAATACAAAGTGGGTGCAGGAATGGAAGAGCCCACCTGCACGTTGACATAGCTGTCCTCCAGGCGACGGTTCTCGCCATTGATGTCAAACCATGTCTGGAGAATAATCTTCTGAGAACCGATGTTACTGAAGGTCAGCTTGCCAGGATTGTCAATCGTGCCGTCCTCGTGGCTGTAGCCCTCAAAGGTTGTCATCAGGTTACCGTCAGCGTCATGTGTACCCTCGGGGAAGGTCCATACATACTTGCACACCAGGTTCTCGGGATTGGGCAACTCGATGTCGAGCTTCACATCCACGTCGTTGATGACAACGGGTGTAGCACTCTGCTCTGACACGCTCAACAGCGGAGCGATATCGTAGATGAGCAACGGATAGGTACAACTGCCCACACCGTCAACCGTCAATGTCACCTGATAGATACCAGCCTTGGCATACTTGTGGGACGGATTCATATCGGTAGAGGTCGTTCCATCGCCAAACTCCCATGTCACCTGGCCCGTCTTGGACGAAGTGTTAGTGAACTCTACGGTAGAGACCACATAGAAGTCCAGCCCATAGGTATCGTCATCCACCCTGTAGGTGAAGTCCACATCCTTGGACGCGAAATTGCCGTAGTCTGGCGTCTTGTCGATACACGACACTGCCAGCAGCACCATTAGGACTATAAATGATATTCTATTGAATGTTTTCATATTCGTCGTCAGTTAGTTGATTCCTAATTCCTAACTTCTAATTAAGCGTCACTTCCTTATTATCGGTCGTCGCACCCACCTTGCCATCGGTATCATATACACGGAATTGAGGTTCCAGATAGTAAGTGCGGCTGTAGCTCACCGTGTACACCTTGTCGGTGGTGTTATAGATCCATGACGTGAAAGGTATCGTCTCCAGCATGCTCTTGAAATAGGGCATATACTCGCGACGCACCGTGGTAATTTTGCCACCAGTATCATCGCTGTAGCGGGAGAAGAGCCAGAAGGCCGACTTATAGACCGGCTGCACATTCACACCCGACGGCGCATCGCTCTCATTAGCGATTTCATGGAAGATGGCTTTGCCATCATCGCCCACCGTGATGTAGTAGTAATGATCCACTTCATCGGTCGTGTACCAGGCATTGGACTTGTCGTCGGTCGTCGTGTCGGTCGGGAAGTCAATCTTGTACTGTTCATTGAGCTGCTGGAACAGTTCAATGGGGAAGTTGTACTTGATATAGACATTGCGCAGGTCGTTGTAATAGGTGCTATCCTTGGTCAACGCGTTAACCATATAGGCCATAAACTCGTCCTGGAACGTCGAGGGATAATAAGAGTCAAACTTCTCCTGATCCCACTCCTTGGGGGTAATCCAAGACACGGGAGCGAGGGTGCGAGAGGTGGGGAAACTGTCGGTCAAGACATATTCATAACCGTCCCACACCGCCTTGCTGTGGGGATAGGTGGCAACCATCTGGCTGGAACGCACCGTGTCAGTCAGGGAGTAGTTCTTGGTATAGGCAAGCGAAGTGGTCAACTTGCTGGTTGCCGAGGCTGATTGCTGGCGCTTGATCAGGCACCAAACCTCACTGTGGTCAATCGCCTTCTCGCTGGTAGTATAGTATTTGCCCTTGAAAGATGCATAATTGCCTGCCTTGACTAGCGTGGAACCTTGTTCCCAATCCACCGTGGGCAACACCTGACCCAGTTCACCATTGTCGGCAAACGGATCATGGATTGCACACGAGGCCGTGAGCAGTGCCATCAATGCCATCAGTCCATATAATTTATATCGTTTCATATTATATTAAGTTTTTAGTTTCTAGTCCCTAGTTTCTAGTTCTCTTGCGTCAACGAGGTGACTTCACCATACTTGTGGGCCCAAATCATGGGTTCCTGCAACCACTTGTAGTTCTTGTAGGCGCCCAGTCGCTCGAGTTCCTGGCGGTTATACTTCTCCTCGGTCTCGGGGTCGTAGTTGATGCGCTGAATCCAAGTGTTCTCCTTCTGTTCCTCGGTCAAGCCGTCAATCCAGTAAGCCGAATAGAGGTTGTAAGGACGACGCAGGGTGGGATAAACGATTTCCTGGTTGTCACCGATGCCGTAGTGGTTGCGGTTGTTACTGTAGTGGTAACGGCGCATATCGGTCCAC
>JAEEGL012754834.1_pt1 | contig 19650 bp, 15 predicted proteins | sample 9134231 | NCBI WGS metagenome assembly JAEEGL01 (sample SAMN16246548, study PRJNA631951) | gut metagenome | biome: gut microbiome; feature: rumen; material: fiber-attached | host: Bos | place: Iran: Karaj | collected 2018-10 | reverse complement strand
TCTGACAAACTACGATTTTTCCCGTGGCTTAATATTATTCAATCCTTACAATATTGACAGATAAAATAAGGACCTCTTGTCACTAGCCACATGTATACATATACTAAATAGTTCAACAGGATAAAATCAAACGCTACAAATAAACGAGATTTACATAATGGTTAAGTTACATATAACCTCCGAGTAGCTATGATTGCGTAAGTACAAGAAGAAAAAGGTTCAAGCAGTTAACTTAATAACTGAAAGAATAATCTAAAACTCTTGTAAAACAGCAACCTAAGGTAAAGAAAAATAGAAGTTAACTATATAAATCAGAGAGTCTACACAAACCGATTAAATATAGGTTTCTATAAAACAATACCATTTACTATTTAGTAATTTAATTATACATTTATAAATATTTGCTGTCAATAGTATTTCAAAAACTTTTTTTAAAATCTGTCCAGTTCTTCTTCTCTTATCCTTTTTAGACGTTCTTTTACTAATAAAGTTAGTTCTGTTGGAGCATTTATTTTAGGTAATACAAGTAAGGCATCTTGTAGTTTTACCTTAAGAGAAACATTATCTTTGACGTCTTCTCTTTCTCTATTGATATCTTCTTTGTTTAGATTATTATCTTTACAAAAGTCATCTATGTAATCTTGTATTTCTTTTAGAATATATTCTTTAATATTGTATTCATCTAGTTCTGATATACCATAATAAGCACCTACTAGATATCGATATGTATCAATGTTGTTCATTTATATCACCTACTCAATTATAGCACATAAAAAAAGAATAACACGAAGGTTATTCTTAGATATTGTGAATTGCTTTTCTTCCGTAAACCTTTAATAGTACTAAAGCAATGATTGCCATTCCTATTAGTAATACTATTTCAAGTTTAGCTCCAGTCTTTGGGTTGTCTTCTTTCTTTTGTTCTGGTTTTGGTTCTGGTTGTGGTTCTGGATCAACAGATTCTTTTTGACCTGACATTTCTTCATATAAACCTGCTACTTTAGTAAAATCAGCATTTGAATCAACAGACATTGTAAAATCGATATAACCACTATTATCATCATTTTTTACAAGACTTGTGCTTAAAACAAAACTATTGATTTGATCAGATTTATTATCTTGAATTGGTTGTACTGAACCATATTGTTGTTCAGCTATTTCCATTACATGACTAGGGAATTCTTCATCACTATATTGTTGTGTTGGATCTATTGTCATACAGTTTGGTGTTGCTTCAGAACCATTAGTACAATTAGTAACAGGGTCTCCTTCTTGACCTTGTGCTTTTGGACTTATACCTGGAATAGCTTTACTTAAATAAGCTAGATAGTCTTTAACAGCTGCTCCTCTAGAGTTTGAAACCAAAAGTGCTGGGAAGACAAATATTTTATTAAAATCTTTAATCTTTCTGTAATCATCTTTAGTCATTTGACCATTTGCTACTGGTGCTCTAAAATTGAATACTATTTTTCCGTCTTCAGCAATATTATAAGATATTTCTACTGTAGCTTGTTGACCATTTTGCGAAGCTGTTACTTTTACTTTATCATCTAACACTTCCATATTAGCTGGATTAACACATGTTCCTTGTTCGTTTAAGAAAGCATCTTTTTCTTCAGATGTACATAAACCATTAAAGTATGTTGCTGCATTAACTAAATCATCTTTAATAAGGTTTGCTGCATTAACAGTACAAGGAATTAATAATAGCATTCCAATTAATAAATATAACATTTTTTTCATTCTACTCACCTACTATATAAATATACCATAGATATATATAATTAACAACGAAAAAACAAAAAAAGAATAAAACAAATAGTTTTATTCTTTTGATTCTAATTCTGTTCGACAATACTTACATCTTGTTACCTTTTCAGATACGATATTGTCTGCTCCACAATTAGGGCAATGAACAACATGAGTATTCTTGGCTTTTTCTTGTTTGATTTTAATTTCCAAATCATTTTCTTTATCAATTTCACGATCTTGTTCAACTGATTTAGTAACATATGTATCTACAGCTTCATTAAGCGTATTTTTAAGGCTACCAAAGAGTTTATTAAACAAAGTAGTAATAATTATCATAACAACACCAACAATGATTAATAACGTACTATATTTAGTTAAATCATAGTATAGATTGTGTTCTACTATTTTATTTAAATATGGAACTGTGAATTTGAATGTTTTACTTAATCCTTTTAATAGATTAGGTAATTGAATTAATAACCCAAGAATAATAAATATTGTTGCTATACTATTATTTTTATTTGTAGCAGTTATGAACTTCAATAGTATTAATAAGATTCCTAAGATAGGTAAAAAATATAAAGCAATAAGTATTATAGGTAAACTAGTAATGATATTTATAAAACTCTTTTTAATCATTAAAACTTACCGCCACCAATAATACTCTTTGATATTTCTTCGAGCATTGTTTTAGAATTGGTACTTCCCTTTACTCTAGTATTATTTTTACCTCTAATTTGAGAATTGGATAAACCATGTTCTCTTTTTATATAGTCATCTTTTGTCTTCATATTTTTCAGTTCATGTACAGTTTCTGTTTCATGATGATGCCTTGCTGTTTGATTACGATATTTACTCTTCTTAATTACGAAGAATAAAACACCAGGTAATACCAAGACATATTTTAATCCTGAATCAGTTTCTATTTGCATCATTGCTACTAATGAGAAAAGCTCAATAATAGCAGAAATAATAAATAATAGTGTGTAATTAATTGGTACACTACCCATTGTTTCTTTAGTACGAGCATTAACTGCTACGTAGTGAAGAATCTTTTTATCACCTTTTTGTTGAAGGTAACTATATAACCATACAGGTAAGTATGCTGATTTCCATTGTTGACCTTTAACTTTAAGGTCTTCATTTTCCCATCTTACACCACGGTCGTAGTGTTTTAATGTGTCGTTAGCAGAAATTCTAGCAATATCTTTAGCTTGTTCCTCAACAAGAGGTTTTAAATCATCAATATTAACATCTCTTTTTTCTGATGTATAACCGTGTAGATAGTTAGAATCATATTTAACACAATTCTCAGTATCGAAAGGCATAATAGCGTTGATAACGTTATTAGTCTTGGCTTCTTGAGTATTGTTTAAACGATCTTTGCTTGATTCAACAGTTAAATCTTTAACTGTCATATCAAATTCTCTTTCTACAGCATATAGGTCTGCATCATAACGAGTTTCTTTATGTTCATCATTACCAACTGTATAACGACGGACTAAGTGTTCTCCTTGACCAACTAATTTGGAGTGAGAGTTTATATCAACTAACATATATGGGAAATAAACACCCATAATATTTGTTGTTGTAAATTCTTTTTTAAAGATTGGGTGAGCAAAGAATTGACGAGCATCAACGAATTTTTTGATTTCAGCTTCTGCTTCTTCTTTAGTAATCGCAAATGGTAATACTTCATCTGGAACTGCTCCGTTAGGAATCTGTTCGTTAATTGATAACATATTACGACACCAGTGACATCTAGCTTGTGTAGATTCGTTAGTATCAACTACTACTGTTGCTCCACAACTTGAACATTTAAATGTTATTACGTCTTTAGCATCAGCAGTAATATCTTTTGCTCCAGAACCCATTACTTCCCCAGTTAAATTATCTATGTCTTTTTCTAGACCTTCTACTTTTTCTGGTTTAAATTCGAAACGACAGAAGTTACAACGAAGAAGACCTTTTTTTACGTTAAGTGAAATATCTGTGGCACCACATTTAGGACATTTAGTTTGTCCATCTTTGGAACCAACATCAGTTTTAACAACTTTTACTTCTTTAGCTGTTTTTTTACCTTCTAATGTTTCCATTATTTCTTTAACTTCCTGTTCTTGTTTTTTGATTATTTCTTCAGGAGTAAATTCTTTAGGTAAATCTTTTGGTTTGACGGTCTTTTTAGCTTCTTTAACTTCTTTAGTTTCTGATTGGTTTTTTTGGTTTTTACTTTTTGCCATTTATTATAGATCTAATAATTTCTTCTTAGCTGCATCAAAGTCTTCTTGTGTAATTACACCAGCATCAAGTAGTTTTTTCATTTCAGTTAATTTCGCATATGGATCTTCTGCAGGTGCAGCTTGGTTATTAGTTGGTTGTTGTAAACCAGCCATTGCTCCACCTACTGCATTCATGCCCATGCCCATAAAGGCCATTCCGCTAGCTCCACCGCCATTTTCTCCAGCAGCTTGGAAGCCACGTGCAGCAGCTTGTTGCATAAATGAGTTACCTCTTGCTCCAGATAGAGCGTCAGCTTTCTTAACATCACTAAGTAATGCTTTAGAATCTTCGTCGTATTCAATAGCTTGAATAGCAACTTTTACTATTTCTAGTCCACGATCTGATTTCCAATTATAAGCTTCTTCTACAGCAGCAGATAAACTCTTAGCGAAACCAATTTGGTCACCTTGAATTTTATTCATTCTATTTCCTTTATCAGGATCATTTGTATAATTTGAGAAGGCTGCTGATAATGAACCTACTACTTCATTAAATAATTGAGATGCTGAATCATTATCCATATCAGCAAAATCATAGTCTGGTGCTCCAGGCATTAAATAATTTGCTGGTACGAATTGTTTAACAAATAATAGAGGGTCTACGATTTGTAATGTATAAGTACCTCTAGTGATTGCTCCAACTTGTGCATTTAAATATGCATCGTCCCAATAGATTTCTGATTGAGTACCGAATTTATTGTTTGGTATTTCTTTTAAATTTACATAGAAAGCAGTTTCTTGTGTACCTGGTTGACCACCAAATTTAAATCTTTCCCAAGTTGTTTTTAAACTTGCTGAGAAAATGTTGTCACCAGCAAAGAAACTCTTTGCATTTTGATCTGTTGTTGAATAAGTATATCCTCCTGGTTCATTAATACATCCAGTTATCTTACCATCTGTGACAGTAATTAATGCCCAGTGTTCAGGAACAACGATTCTACTACCATTAGAAATGATATTTTCTGAACCTTTTGTATTTTGTCCCCTTCCGTTGTTTGTACCAGTTGGTACAGCTTGTGTTACAGCTACAGTTGATGATACACCTGCTTTTGGAGTTAGATAATCTAACCATTGATCAGCAAATGTGCCACCAAGAGCTCCTGTGAATGCTTGAATAAATCCCATTCTTTTTACCTCTTTCCTTTTTTATGAATAGCGCATTATTACCTATTCCAGGTTTATTATATCATAATTAAGTTTGTCCTAAACAAAAAAAAGATATTAAAAATATCTTTTTAAAACTTAAATAAATTGATACCTATTTCATCGTCGTGTACTCTATCAACAGTACCATCGATGATATAAATAAACATCTCACAAGTAGCTGATACAATTGCTCTATTTAAGTGACCCCCGAATACTCTTCCTTCGCTATCACCACAACTCATATGTAAGTGTGAATAGTATTCACCATCCATAGTATTAATAGAACCTGTTAGTGATACTATTTCATGATCACCTGTAAAAGTTTTTGAATGATATTTCTTTTCTTCAATATTATAAACTCCTACTGTGAATTCATTAGTTGCTCCAAGAGCATTTATATTAGCTAGTTTTATATTTTCTTTAGTAGCTATTTCTTTTATTTGTTCTAGGATTTCTTCTCCTCTATCGATACGAGCTACTATTTTATTTCCAAATCTTTTGTATTCCATAAAAACCTCTTACTTACTACAATTAGTCATTGCTCCTAGATTATAAACATTTTTATAGCCCATGTTTATTAACTCGTTTGCTGAATTAGAACTTCTAGAGCCACTCTTACAATATACAATAATCTTTGTATCTTTTGTTATTTCTTCATAATTCTTTATGTCTTTGATATTTTCGTTAGGAATGTTAATTGCTTTGCTTAAGTGTTGTTGTTCATACTCTGCTTTAGTTCTAACATCAATAAGTACAACATCTTTTTCATCGTCTAACATGTTTCTCATCTTAGCACATGTTATTGATTGAACCGAGCCTTTTGCTTCACCAGAACTTTCTGCTGAATTATTGTTTTTACCACAACTTGTTATTAGTAATAAAGTAACTAATAAAATAATAATCTTTTTCATTTTGTCCTCCTATTTTACTTTTGTACCAAATGGTGCAAGTGCTAGTTTTGCTATTTTATAATATTGTAATCCTAAAGGAATACCTATTATTGTTATACATAGTACTGTTCCTAAAACAAAATTAAATATAGCCATTGGTACACCACTTAAGATAATCCATATTATATTCATTGTAACTGATGGAATTGTCCATTTATATTTAACATCTTTGCCAAATGGTGCATATGTTAATTTGGCAAATTTGAAGCATTGAACTCCTATTGGTATGCCAACTATAGTAATACACCATAATAAACCAAATAATAACCATAGTGTGCCACTTATAAACCCACCAAATATGAACCATAATATATTTAATAAAAATGACATATATTCATCTCCCTTATATTACATCCTTGTTCTTAATTTCTTTTTTTATCCAAGTCATTATTAAAGCAACAATATAGTTTATTTCATTATCAGTTAATTCTCTTCCTTTCGGAATGTGATGATTCTTTTCAAGACAAGAACGGCAACAACAAGCACAAGCATGTTGAGCAATAAATACTGGATGATTCTTTGTTGGTGTTTGTTTACCATCATTTTCTGGATTTGCTGGAGCTATTCTTTCTTTAATGAAATCATAAGCGTGATCTTGGATTGTATCTAAGCCATGTTCTTCTATATAATCGAACATATATCTACGCAAATGAAAACTATTTCTAAATTTGGATTTAGATAATTCTTCTAATTTGTTATCTACAATCTTTTGGGCATTTTCATTCATAACATCACCCTATTTATATTTTATAACAAAAAAAAGAATCTTTAAAGATTCTTCTTTTATTTATTAATTCTCCATTTTCTTACGAGTAATCATTACTGATAAGATTGAGATTAGAATTAAGCAGATTATGTTTCTTAGTGCAATTATTTTATCAACACTAGTTTTTGGAGGTTGTACTTTTTTTGTTTCTCCATCAACTTTTGTTGGTTCTTCTGGTTCTGGTTCGATGTCAGTGTCGCCAGTTCCTTCAGTTGATTCATAAACATAATATACTTCAATTGTTCCATCTATAAATTGACCAGTTGTTTCACCATCTACTCTAACTAAATAATAACCATCAATAGTTTTTTCGGTAGTACCATAATCATTTCCAACATATCCAATATAGATAATTCTACCAGAGATTTTTTTGCCATTAATATCTACATAATTAGCTATTACTTGGCCTTTTGCTGGTTGTTCTGGTTCTGGTTGTGGCTCTGGAGTTGGTTCTGGTTGTGGTTCTGGTTCATTTTCACAATTGTTGCAATTTACTATTACTGTTGTTCCACAATTTTCATTGCATGTAGGTTGTTCAGTTGGTTCTTCTTCAACTTCGTTATAATAATATGTAACATAAGTTGTTCCTTCACTGATATTACCTTTTACTTCGCCTTCAACTCTATCGATATCATAACCATTAATCTTAAGTTGTTCTGTTAAGTAGTCCTCATCAACGTTTCCTTCGATTTCTACTTTTGGCGCGATTGTGTAATTCTTGTTGTCTAAGTATTGAACTATTACTTTGCCACTTACTGGTACTTCATCAGCTTCATATATGAAGTTTAGCTCAATTAATTCTTCTGTTATTGTTCCAATATTAGGTTTACCTGCAGGTAATGCTCTTAACATCTTACGAACAGGAGCTTTGTTAACTTTAACAACATCAAGTAACGTATAACCATTGATTACTTTTTCAGTTGCTACATATTGGTCGCCAACAGAACCATTAATAACTTCATCATCTGCTAGTGATTTACCTTCTGTATCAATGTAATGTACTAATACCTTTCCTTGTTTTGGTTCTTCTGCAACCTTGTAATAATATGTTACATAAGTTGGATCTTCTTTGATTGAGTCTTCAGTTGCGCCTTCAACTCTATCAATTTCATAACCATTTATTCTTAGTTGATCTGTTACATAGTTTTCATCAACTTCACCATCGATAGTAATAGTTGGTGATACTGAATATCCTTCTTCATCAACGTATCTAACAATTACTTTACCTCTTTTTGGTTGTTCTGGTTGTGGTTCTGGAGTTGGTTCAGTTTCACCGCATCCAGTTTGGCAAGTATTAACATTATTGTTGTTCTCGTTGTTATTTGTATTTGTATTGTTTCCATCGTTGTTGTTTACTGGATTATTCTCATTTGTATTTGTAGACTCATTATTGTTTGAAGCGTTTGTTTCATTGTTGTTTGTATTTGTTGGGTTTGCTTCATTACTGTTTGTATTTGTTGGGTTTGCTTCATTGCTGTTTGTGTTTGTAGGATTGTTTTCAATCTCTACAGTTGGGTTACTTTCACTAGAACTACTGTTGTCTAAGTCAATAGTTGGATTTGATTCGCTAGTGTTAGTATTTGTGTTGTTACTTTCACTACTGCTGTTATTTTCAATAGTTGGATTTACTTCTACATTATTTGTAGGGTTGTTTTCAACATTAGTGTCGTTATTAACTTCGTTGTTGTTTACTGGATTGTTTTCAATATTAACATCACCTGTTGTTACTGTTGTATCTCCTGTAGTAATGTTATTATCTCCAGTTTCAACACTTGTATTATTTTCAACTGTTGTATCTCCAGTTTCAACATTTGTATTATTTTCAACTGTTGTATCTCCAGTTTGAATGTTATTTTCATTAGTTGAACTTGCATCTACTTCTGTATTGTTTTCAACATTATTTTCAATAGTTGGGTTAATCTCGATTGTTGGGTTGTTTTCAATAGTGATGTTGATTTGAGGAGCTTGTTGTTCACAATTGCAGTTATTGCAGCAGCAATTATTGCATTGTTGTTCTTCTTCCTCTTCTTCATCTTTAGTGTAAGTATATTCTAATTCTAGAATTCCTTCTTCTACAGTACCGATGCGGTTAGATGGGATACTTGAACCTGTATAACCAGGAATTACCTTTTGAGATGTAATATATGTAGTTCCTACTTTTTGAGTAAGTATTACATCACTTGCAATTGCATTACCATTTTCATCAACGTAATGAGCAATTACAGTTCCATATTTAACTGGTTCTGGTTCTGGTGTTGGTTCTTCTTTTTGCTTGTACATATAAATTACATATGAATCTCCTGCTGGTATTGTTCCTTTAGCAGTTCCAATAACTGACACCAATTCTAAGTCTTCGTTATCTATTGCTTGAGTTTCATATGGTGTATCAACTTCATCAGTTATTTCATCTTCTTCTAATACTGATCCAGTAACCATCATATGTTTAACATGTACTGTTCCATATTCTGTTTCTGGTTCTACTGGTATAGAATAAATGTAATTTACGTGAGTATCTTCTTGTGCGAAGTTTCCTTCAGCATTGCTTGGTATTCCAGTTAATTCATAATCATCGATTTCAGCTGGAGTTGTTTGATAATCGCTTCCAACGACACCTGTTTGTGTAGTTGCTGCAATTAATTCGTTTCCTTTTGAATCTAGGTAATGAGTTATAACTTTACCAAGTTTTTGATAATAGTAGAATACTTCAGATAATTCTTCTTGGAATTTATCGTTGGCGTTTTCTGGTGTTTCTACTAAGCTATATCCTTCGATTTCTTCTTCTTCAGTTACATAGTATGTATTAATTGGACCTTCATCTTCGAAGTCAGGAACTAGAGAATTTTCTGTATCTACTTCATAGTAATGAGCTACTACTTTTCCTATTCTTTGATAGAAATAGCTAACTACCTCAGTTGATTTATATGGATAGTTGCCTTCAGTTGTACCAGTTAATCTAACAAATCTATAACCATCAATTTGTTTTTCTACTGTTTCATATGTTTCATCAACATATCCTTCTGATTCTTCATAGTATCCTTCAATATCTTCACCAGTCATTATGTCTATATAATGAATTTCTACTTTACCTTTTGGTTTTGCATAATAGTAACTAATTTCTTGTGTTTGTTCATCAAATGTTACTACTGGATTTTCTGGTGATCCAACTAATTCGTATACTTCATATTCTTTTGAAGATGTTGTGTATGTAGTTCCAATTTTACCAGTATGTTCTTCACTTTCAATATCTTCTTGAGTATCTTGATCTACGTGATGAACTATTACTTTTCCGTCATTTTTACTATATTTGTAAGTTACAGTTAATTCTGTAGAATCAAATAATCCTACTGTTTGACCTTCAACTGAAACTAATGAATAGTTTTCAAATGATTTTTCTACTGTCTCATATAATGTGCCAATTTTTCCTTCTAATGTTTCTTTAGAATTTTCAAATTCAGCTTCTTCATTATCGATATCTACATACTTAACGATAACTTTTCCATTATTCTTTGTATATTTGTAGATTACTGTGATTGGTTCTACACCATATTCTCCAGTAGTTGCTCCTTCAACTCCACTTAATGTATAGTTTTCGAATGTTTTTTCTACTGTTTCGTATGGTGAATCAATCTTACCAGTAAGTTCTTCTCTTGATTCAGCGAATTCAGCATTGTTATTGTCTAAATCAATGTACTTAACGATAACTGTACCTGTATTCTTTGTATACTTATAGATTACAGTAATTGGTTCTACGCCATATTCTCCTGTTCCTGCTCCTTCAACTTCACTTAATGTGTAGTTTTCAAATGTTTTTTCTACTGTTTCATATGGTGTACCAATTTTACCTTCTGATTCTTCTTTAGAGCCTTCGAATTCAGCATCGTTATTATCAGCATCTACATATTTTACTGTTAATGAACCAGTGTTCTTGATGTAATAGTATGTTAATTCTTGAGTTTCTTCAGTAAATGTTACTGTTGGTTCTTCAGGTAATGTTGTTTCGTCTAAATGATAATTCTCAATTGTTGTTGGTGCTGCAGTGTAAGTAGTACCAACTTTTCCTGATTCTTCTACAGTAGTAATATCTGTATCTGTATCTTTGTCCTTGTGATGAACTATTACTTTTCCTGTATTTTTAACATATTCAAATATTATTTCAACTGGATTACCGTATGATTCGTAAGTATATTCTCCTGATGCATGATCTGGATTTGTTTCTAGAGTATAATGTTCAATATTTACTGATGATACTGAATAATTATCTCCTACTACGCCAGATTTTTCTTCTCTATACTCTGTAAACTCGGTTTGCGTTTCCTTGTCAATGTGTTTTACTGTTATTTGACCAATTGGTTCGTAAATATAGAATATATCAACAGGTGTATCTCTATAGATTTTTTCATCACTAAAGTCATTTGTATCTGTAGCAGTATTAACATAACCTGCTATTTCGATTGGTTTGTTGATATCTATATCTGCATATGAAGTGCCAACTTCTCCTGTTGCAGTTTGAGTGAAGACTACATCTTCGCCTTCTCTATCAACTCTTATATAATTACCTTCTTTATCTACATGATGAACGTTAACTTTTCCATTTTGAATGTAGATAAACTTGTAATAATATCTCATATAAGGATATGGATAATCTACCCATCCAGCCATATCTTGTACTGGTGTTTTTAATGCTCCAAATTCTGTTGAGTTTCCTGTATATGCATAGTTTTCATATTTTGTTTTATATCCAATACATTCAACACCTTCTGGTACATCTCTTAAATATCTTACAGCTTCGTATGGTCTATTGTTTGAAGGATGTACTGGAGAATCAAATGTTAAACCATAGACTTCTTCTGGCGCTAGTTCTGTTTCTACACCATCTTTTAATAAAACGTGTTGTACTACGACTTCTTGTTCTTGTACTAAGAATACATGGATGCTTATGTCGCTGTGAATCATATTTCCATATACTTTAAAGCCTCTTGATTGGCCATTTTCATCTACATTTAATTCTGATGTTGTAATATCAATTCCTAATACTTCTTGAATTGGTAATATGAATTGTCCATCTCCACCAACTATTTCTAGGTGTGTCCAATAATGACCACCGTAGTTTGCACCTTTACTGTTGTATGGATATGCATAATCAATTAGTTCTCCAGCCTTATGATTTTGAGTTTCTCTTACAAAGTGTCTTATTCCATGTTCAGCATTTGATGTTTCGTTGTTTTCATACATTTGATCTGACAATTTATCCATGTAATTAACAAGCGGTTCATTTATTTCATTTTCGATATTATAGTTTACGTAATGATACATGCTATCTTGGAATATACTATCACCATCCAAGAAATAATAGTTTATGTTTATTTTATAATCGACATCTGTATCTGTATAAACATAATAGAAGTCTACAACTTTAGATTCATATTCATTTATGAATGCAGGGTTATATATAAGAATTCCTTCAATGTAGCCTTCTGTTGGTAATGTGAAATAGAACTTTGGATTTTCATATGTTCCAAAATCAAATGGACCATTATCATCTTCAGCTTCTATAGCTTCATATGTTGTACCATCTAGTGTTATAGTTGCTCTAGCTACTTTAGAAACTCCTGCAGTTTCTACTCCACTATACAAGTAACCAATTGATCCGCTAGTTGAATTTGTTGTTACTCTTGTGTAGAAAACTCCGTCTCTACCTTCTACGTAAGTGTTAGTAGTAGTTTGATTATTTTGTACTAGTTGATATATGAAGACTAATTCTGCATCTTCGGCAAATGATTTGCCACTCAATGTACTAACTGTTCCATTCAATGTTTTTTGAACGTATACGTATTTATTTGCAGATAAGTCTTTCTTGTAGTCATCTAGTGTAACTCTTACGTTCTTTTCTACTTCAACTGTTACTGTTTCATCAATTGTAGCACCATGAACGTCTTGGTACTTAATAGTAAGAGTTACAGTATTTGCTGCATCTGCTTTTGCTTCACTAGGTGCTCTGGTTGGAGCGCTTGATTCCTTTTCTTCAGATTTCTGTGAAGTTACTGCTGCTTCAGCTTCTTTAACTTCGTTAGAATTTTGACTTGGTGTTTGTTCTTCAACTACTGCTGCTTTTTCTTCTTCTTTTTCTTCAATAGTAGCTGTGTTTGTCTCCTTTTGGCTTGGTGCAGCTGCTTGATCCATGTAGATAATTGTATCTTCGTAATCAGTTTCTTCTGCCAATATTGGATTTATTCCAATAAAAAAACTGGCTGCAATCGCAAAAGCTCCAAACAATCCTTTTCTTAGTGTCTCCATTCTGATTCACTCCTTTTGTTGTCTTCTTTTTTTCGTATCTAAACCAGCCTATTTTACCCACTAATGTCTTGTTCTTTTTACTCTTTTGTTGCACCAGTAATTTTCTTTAATTACTGCTATATAAAAGTGAATTGACCCGTACTTCACCTTTTTGCATTACTTATTCTATTCATTTTAGAGGTCTTTTCAATACACAATCTTTTGACAAATCGCTCAAACGCCCGTAAATACGGGCTTTAAACGTTATTATAATTTTTGGTTATAGCAAGCGCTATTTTTTTTATATTAATATTTCTTGATTTTATGGTTTTTTTTCTGTAAAATAAGCGATAGTTTTACAAAATAAAAAGTCTTATGCTTGCATAAGACTTTTATTATTATGTTTGACATTATATCAATGTTAAACACTTTCGCTTGTTTTGTCTATTTTATGTAAAAAAAGCCCACTCTACTGGGTTTTTTTCAAGGTAGTGTCAACACTTTTGCGTAAAATGTTGTATATTTATAGTTAGTTGACAAATATGCCAAATGTGTTGATTAACCTATTGATCCATAAAAAAAAGAACTAATTATAGTTCTTTTTTCCATAATCCATGAAGATTACAGTAAGCATATACTGTCATGCCCTTTTCGTAATCAAAGGCACATTCAGGTTGTTCTCCTGGTTTTAAATAATATTTTACAAATGAATCGCTATATTCTGCAGCTACCCATTCAATGTAATGTTTTTCTTCCATTGGATGAGGTACTTCACCAATTCTTACTTCTACTGCATCACCATCGATTTGAACGAATGGTACATGCTTTTCGTTTGCTGCATCAACACTGTTTGCTTTTACTTCCTTCATTGTTTCGCCACAGCATTGGATGCCACAGCCTTCGCAAGTACAATCTACCATTACTTCTACCATTGCACCGCATTTTTCACATTTTACTAATTTCATATTCTTCTCCTCCTACATTTCTATTATATTATTTTCTTTATCAAAGTGAATATCTATCACTTTTCTTGCTCCTAGATAATCACACATATGAACAAATTTTTGTTCTGGTGTTTGTGGTATAGGTAAAACAATATCACTATATTCACTAGTATTGAATCTTCCCATGTGAGATTCTATACAACCACAAACGAATTCAATATCATCTTTTGTTAGTTTTAGTTCTTTAGCATGATTACGAATGTTCTCTGTTGCTAATAATGGATGATCGAATCTAGTATATTTTTCTTCTTCAAAACCTTTTTTAATTGTGTCATGTAATAAACAAGACATAATAATTAAATCTTTAGTACGGCTTGGAAACTTGTAAATGCCAAATAATTCTTCAGCCATTCTAACTACTACTTTAGTATGTCTTAATAAACCACCATCACCAGTTGCATAACTTGGATGGTATTTACCAGTACTACTAGCAGGTATGTGAAAGAAATAGTCAGGTATTGTATCAATCATTATAGATAATGATTCTTTAATATCTGAGTCTTTAATATACGATAGTTCTGTTTTAAATATTTCTTGCTTATTCAATTCTATCACCAAGTACATTATAACATAAAAAAAGAAGAATTACTCTCCTTTTTATTAATATCTATTTAGACTTTTTTTGGCTTTTTTAGTAATCTTTTTGGGTATTTCTCTTTTATTAATTCAGTTATTCTTTGACTTTCTTTCTTTTTATAGTCAGGTGTTATATGTGCTGAATAATTTTTTAATGCTTCGATGTTTGTAGATGGTTCTATATCACCAATATTAACTAAATACCAATCTTCTTCATGTCCAGTTACTGGATCGATTATATCAATTCTAAAGTCTTCCATCATATTCACAAAATCTTCTAATGATTTATACTTACCTAGTTTTATATAAGCATCTAATATTTCTAACATTCTTTTAAATGAATAACCTAAGTTATATAGAATTGCTAATATTATGATTGCTGCTCTTAAAACTGGAGGCATTGGGATGCCTGATGTAAAAAATAAAGCCGCTGACGAATATATTAAAGCTTTTGCTGCTTTTACAATTGCCATTGATATTACAAAGTTTTGGGTTGCTACATAGCTCCATCTGTTATCTAAAACTTGATGTTTCATACGATAAATATATACATTGTAATTATGGGCAGTAAATTCTTGCTCTTCGGTATGACCGTCAGCATAAAAAACAATGAAATTTTCACCATCATCTTTCATTTTGACATTAGTAATATAATATTGCTTTTCATCTTTGCCCATTGATATATCCATCATATTAAACACGTCCTGTTAAGGATTTATAATACTTTATAGACACAAAAAAAGCAAGAAATATCTTACTCTTCTGCTTTTAGAACTGCTAAAAAGGCTTCTTGTGGTACTTCTACACGACCAATTTGTTTCATACGTTTTTTCCCAGCCTTTTGAGCTTCTAACAATTTCTTCTTACGAGATATATCGCCGCCATAGCATTTAGCTAAGACATTCTTACGCATTGCACTAATATTTTCACGAGCAATTACTTTAGTTCCGATACTTGCTTGTAAAGGAACTTGGAATAATTGTCTTGGAATGATATGTCTTAAACTTTCAACTATCTTCTTTCCTCTATCATAAGCTAAGTCTTTATGAACTATTAGACTTAAAGCATCTACAATATCTCCATTAATTAGAATATCCATTTTAACCAAGTCTGAAGCTTTATAGCCGCATAATTCATAATCGAAAGAAGCGTAGCCTTTAGTCATACTCTTTAATTTATCAAAGAAATCATAAACTATTTCAGCAAGAGGAATTTCATAGTGAATATTTACTCTAGTAGGATCAATATATTCCATATTGATATAATCGCCACGTTTATCTTGGCATAATTCCATTATTGGACCGATATACTCACTTGGAACAAAGATATTTGTTCTAATGTATGGTTCTTGGATTTCTTTTATCTTACCTCTTTCAGGCATAGCTGAAGGAGAATCTATTTCTACTATTTCACCATTAGTTAATTCTACTTTATAGATTACAGATGGACTTGTAGCAATAACTTCTAAATCAAATTCTCTTTGAAGTCTTGTCATTATAATATCCATGTGTAATAAACCTAAGAAACCAGTTCTAAAACCAAAACCTAAAGCTTCTGATGTTTCTGGTTCAAATGTTAATGCAGCATCATTAAGTTTTAGTTTTTCTAAAGCATCACGTAATGCTGGGAACTTGTTAGGTTCGATTGGAAATAAACCACTATATACCATTGGTTTCATTGGTTGGTAACCAGGTAATGGTGTTAATGCCTCATTGCTTAAAGTAGTAACTGTATCTCCGACACGAACACTTCTAATATCTTTAATAGAACCACTTATCCAACCTACTTCACCAGATACTAATTCATCTATTATTTCTTCTTTTGGATGATTAACACCTAAATCAACAATATCATAGGCATCTTTAGTAGCTAGCATCTTGATAGTATCTTTTTTAGTAATCTTACCATCAAATACTCTTACTAAAGCAATAACTCCACGATAGGCATCAAAATGGCTATCAAAGATTAATGCTCTAGTTGGTGCATCATTATTAATTTTAGGTGCTGGTATTCTTTCAATAATACCTTCTATTAATTCTTTAACTCCTTCACCTGTTTTACCAGAACAAAGAAGTATTTCATCTTCGCTAAAACCTAATATATCATGTAATTCCTTTTTTACTTTTGGAATGTCAGCATTAGGTAAATCTATTTTATTGATTACAGGAATAATTACCAAATCATTACTCATAGCAAGATATAGATTAGCTAGTGTTTGGGCTTCAATTCCTTGAGCGGCATCCACGACTAAAATAGCACCTTCGCAAGCTGCTAAACTTCTAGATACTTCATAAGAAAAATCGACATGACCTGGAGTATCTATTAGATGTAAGGTATATTCTTCGTTATTGTAATTGTATTTTAATTGAACGGCATTAAGTTTAATTGTAATACCACGTTCTCTTTCAAGATCCATACTATCTAATATTTGATCTTTCATGTCATGTTTATCAACACCACCAGTAATTTCTAGAATACGATCTGCTAGTGTACTTTTTCCATGATCAATATGTGCTATGATAGAAAAATTTCTGATATTTTCTTGCTTCATGGCAATCACCTAAAGAAGATTATAACACAAAAATAAAAAAGATAGAAATAATCTATCTTAATTCATTGTACAAGTAAATCCTTCATAACGAAGTGTTGGAGCAAAATTATAATAATCTAGAGATTCTTCATCTAAAATCTTATAATCTTTTAGTAAATCTTGTGGTGTTCCCGTCAATACTGCTTGAGCTTGTGTATCAGTTACTGATGTTTGAGAAGTGAATGAAGGGAAATCATTCTTTAATTCTCTTTCTAGCAGGATAGCTAATTGTTGTCTTTCTTCAGGAGTCATCGTTAATGACTCTACAGCAGCATAAATAATCATTTTAGTCATTGTTCCACCAACTCTATCATAATAAGCTAGTAATTGAACCATATAATTAGTTCCACTTTCGGCTACTTCAGCATGAGAACATAATATGGTCTTTGGTCCACCATTTATATCTGGAATAATTGATTGTTGAGCAGGCGCTGGCTCTGGGGCTGGTAAATCATTAACTGAACCACCATCATCAACAACTGGTTTTTGTTCTTCAGTTGGATTGTCAATTGGTGTTTCTTCTTTTTTCTCTTCCTCTTCTTTTTTAGGCTCTTCTTTTTTAGGTTCTTCTTTTTTATCTTCTTTTTTCTTGGTAGATTCTTTAGCTGATTTATTTAAAGTAACAATTGGTTTAATATCAGAATTATTTATTTTGATTGTGGCAAAAATTATCCCTGCTAATACTAATAATAGTAATAATATTTTAATTTTGTCTTTCATACTATCACCTACTTTATACCTATATTTTAGCAAAAAAAAAGAAAAAAGTCATTAATATGACTTTTATTCAGTATATTCACATTCACTGCAATGTACTTTACCGTTCTTTTCAACGAGCATTTTACCACAGTCAGGACACATTCTATCGATTGGTTTATCCCAATAAGCTGTTTGACATTTTGGATAATTGTTGCAGCCATAGAATGTTTTACCTTTTCTACTTGTTTTTTCAATAATCATTCCATTACAGTTTGGACATTTACAAATTTCAACTGTTTCTTTTTCTTCTTTTTTAATGTATTTGCATTCTGGATAATTAGAGCAAGCAACGAATTCACCATAGCGGCCTTTTCTGATTACTAATGGTGATCCACAATTTGGACATGTTTCACCAGTTTCTTCTGCTTCTTTTCTTTCCATATGTTTAAATGCATCTTCTACTTCTGGTTCAAACTTATTATAGAAGTCTCTTAGAACTTTTATATTATCTAATTTAGCTTCCGCTATTTCATCTAGGTTTGTTTCCATTTCAGCAGTATATTTAACATTAATAATATCTGAGAAACCTTCTTGTAATTTATCTGTTGTTTCAATACCAATTGCAGTTGGTACGAAATGTTTATCTTCTACAGTAACATATTCACGTGACTTAATTGTTTCCATGATTGTTGCATATGTAGAAGGACGACCAATTCCTAGTTTTTCAAGTTCTTTAATTAATGAACTTTCAGTATATCTTGGAGTTGGTTTTGTGAAGTGTTGTTCTTTTAATACTTCATCAGCAATTAATGTATTATTTTCAGTTAACTCTGGAAGTATAACATCTTCATTAGTTTCATATTTAGCATATACTTTTAAATAACCATCAAAGATTAGAACGCTACCTGTAGCTTTAAATAAATAATCATTATTTAATAAAGTAACTGTAGTTGCTTTAATCTTAGCATTAGCCATTAAGCAAGCTAGTGAACGAGCGTAGATTAAACTATATAGTTTAAACTCGTCTGGTGATAGATATGCTTTAACTTTCTCTGGTGTACGATAAATAGACGTTACACGAATACCTTCGTGGGCATCTTGCATGTTATCGTTTTTCTTTTGTTCTTTAACATATCCTACATATTGTTTTCCGTATGTTTCTTCAATATATTTAAAAGTTTCACTTATAAATTGTGGTGATAGTCTTTCACTATCTGTACGCATGTAAGTAATTAAACCGACAGTTTCACTACCTACGTTCATACCTTCATATAGCTTTTGAGCTATACGCATTGTTTTACTACTTGAGAAAGATAATTTAGTAGATGCAGTTTGTTGCAAGGTACTTGTTTTAAATGGCATTACACCATTTTTATTTTTCTCTTTAGATTCAATACCGTTGATTAAGTATTCTTCACCCAAATGATCTAATACATAATCAGCTTCTTGTTCATTCTTTATTTCAATTTTATCGTCTTTATACTTTTCTAAAACTGCATCAAAGTCAGTAAACTTAGCTGTGATTGTCCAATACTCTTCAGGTACAGATGCTTTAATTTCTCTTTCACGATCAACAATTAGTTTCAAAGCAACACTTTGAACACGACCAGCAGAT
>JAEEGL015952577.1_pt1 | contig 19651 bp, 39 predicted proteins | sample 9134231 | NCBI WGS metagenome assembly JAEEGL01 (sample SAMN16246548, study PRJNA631951) | gut metagenome | biome: gut microbiome; feature: rumen; material: fiber-attached | host: Bos | place: Iran: Karaj | collected 2018-10 | reverse complement strand
GATATAATAAACAACTGCACAGCCCCTTTTACTAAAGATGAGATACTTATTCAGATAGATGAGTATATAGACTGTGAGGAAGAAAGCTCTTTAGTACATTATTTAACCGATAATCAGATAGACTTGATTTATGACAGAGTGAGATACTTACTAATAAATAGAGGTTATGAGGTGGTCAAATGACCACCTCTCTTTTTGACTGCGCGGCGACCCAGGCGTCGCGCAGTTTTCAGAATATTCAGAATTGTGCAACTTTTTTGCACGGATCAGCTAATTTTCAGACAATTTGATTAAAAATCCTGAAATTATCAGACAATTTGGTTAAAAAATGACAATTTTCTGACAAAACTGCAGAATTTTTATTAAAGTTTAACAACTTATCTATTGACAAATTTTAAAAAATGTGTTATAATATAATTACAAAATAAAAAAAGAAAAAAATTTTTTAAAAAAAGTTCTAAATCAACAAAAAAAGTTCTTGACAAATCAAAAAAACGGGTGTATAATAAGTATGTAAGATAAAGCAAGGGGGTAAATAAAATGGCAAAGCAGATTAAGATTGATGAAAAGGAAATCACTAAACTGATGAACAGTTTAGGGTGTACTCGTGAGGAAGCCATAAGTTGTTATATGTTTGACAACGATATGGAAGAAAATGAGGAAGTTGAAGCACTCACCAAGAAAGCCAAAGAAAATAAGGCAAGCGTTATTGATTGTAATGTGACTAAGGGTGTTAAGAAACCCCGTACTTATGTATCGTGTGACGAAAAGGTGGCTCTTTTCAATCTTCTCAAAGATACTCTTACTACCAACTGTGATAAGGTAGAGGTATCAAAGGAAAACAAGTTGCTCGTTGTTGAGTATCAGGGTGTTCAGTTTAAGGTCGACCTCATAAAGACCAATGTGGCACTCGCAGAGAAAAAGGGGAAAAGTGTATGATACTACTATTCGATAACACCTGCTCAAAAGAGCAGGTGGATAACCCCCAGTGGGTATGGGATAATTGGGCAGAGGGTATACCCTGTCTGTCCTACATAGAGGCAGAACGCCTAAATCAGTTCCATTTTAATGGAAAAGGGCATATAGGTATTTTAATAAACTATTTCACCGCAAAACAAAGGGGGTATGTAGCGTGAAGAAAATTATAAAGCAAGGGTATGTTAAACCACAATATATTGCTGAATGTGACCATTGTCATACAATATTTACCTTTAATGATGATGATACAGAATATGCAAATGTAATGTATACTGATGAACAATATGTTAGTTGTCCTTATTGTGGTACAGAGATATATGATAGATTTTGGGATGAAGAAGAAGAGACTGAATAGGTCTCTTTTTTTTTATTACCTTTTTGACCGGGCGCGAGCCTGCGAAGCGCCCGGCTGGCGTCAGCAAAAAGCCCTCCCAGCATATATATGCGCGATTTTCCATAGTTTTAAGGCCCCATCTAAAATCCCAAAAGTCAACCAACCTCAGCATAACGCCCCAATAGCCAAGCATACCGCCCCAAGACCGGGTCCCCGCCAATAGCAACTAAATAGAGGGGGGTATAAGGGGAGGGGAGCGTGCGGTCTTGAATTTTTATAAAAATTATGTTATAATTATCGGGGGGATCTTTTATCCACCCTATATATCAATAGCTCAAAGTGAATTTAATTGACAAAACAAAAAATTTATGTTAAAATTTAAAAAAAAGGAAAAATTATCGTGCCAATAGCCAAAATAATAAAGGAGGCGGCGGGCGGGTACGCGACGATATACGAGCGTATTTAAAAATTTGTATAGGGTATCGTAAAATAAGTCTGGGTTAGGGGCACCCCTCACACCGAATGATATAACTATTTTTCTCAGTCCCCAACTAATTTTATTAAAATTCTAAATCTCTCTCTTATAACCCCACACACTGTATAAAGTCGTAATTTTTCAGAATTTTCTGAATTTTCTGAATTTTCTATATAATTCTCCACCCTCCTTCTTAATTGTGTACACAATATTTTTCTTAGCAACCTTTAGGTTGCCGGGGCTAAGGAGGGCCCCGAAGGGGCCCCTATAGATGAATGAGCGAAGCGAATTCATCTAAGGTTAATGGATGACATTCATTCATGAATTCATTCATTTATTTATATTCCAAGATGAATGATGAATTTTTGATCTATCCGCCGGTTATTCATTTAATTAAGAAAAATGACTTTGACAGATGAATACCTCGATTCCACCCATTCATTTAATTCAAGCAATTTGCTTAATTTTCTGAATAACACGATTCCATACCCCTGAAAAATTCATTTAATTCGAAAAAGGTTAGATGAATACCTCGCGCCATTTATTCATCTGTCGAAAGTATTAAATGAATAAGTAGCGCCACCTATTCATCTAATTCCAATATATTAAATGAATGGGTCCCGCCACATATTCATCTAACCCTTTGAATTAAATGAATAAAAAGAGCCACCCATTCATCTAATCATAACAATTAAATGAATAGATAGCTCCACACATCAAAACATTGTACGGGGGTCTTGCCCACCACACGCTTCTTTAATTTTGAGCCACTTGGCTCTTCCATCTTTATAGCCTCTCGTGCTATAAATACCTCTACTATACTCTACACCTAATTCTTCACATATCTCTTTAACACTTTTACCCTGAGCCGCCAATTTAGCGATAGCATCATTATCATATTTATCTCTTCGACCGCCCCCATTAGGATACTTCTTCAATATCTTATCTATTTGGTCAAAATAAGGTGCGGCAACCGGCTTTAAAGCGTCACCAATCTCGATCTTCTCATCATATAGGCTATAATATATAATTGCTTGTATTACCTTGGCAGCGTCATCTTGACTAAGTGTTTGTTTGATAGTGCTTACCCACTCGGGTAATAAAACAATCTTACTTTCTGCCATTGTGGACCTCCTCTTTCAACTTTTGGAAGTCCTCTGCAAAATTCCCTTCATTCTTAAAAACCCATACAGTAAACTTAGGATTCTTAGGATTAGGGAAGGTTCCAGTAACTTTGTAACCCATACCAACAAGCATAACAACTAACTTCTTAGTATAAACAGCAACAAAATCCTTTGCCTTATCCATCTGCATTTTTTCTGTCCTCCTTTCTGCGGGAACCTGCTATATGGCGCTCGATACCTTGTTCACCGCCGAATCATTTGAGCTATTGATCGAAAAAACGGATTACTTACCGTAATTTTCCCAATCTTTACGGATTTTCTTATACTCTTTTACTGCTTTAATTGTGTCAATTAACGTGAAAATAAACAAAATTGTGTACGCAATTACCGCAACACCCATTACAATCATCATTACAGTATTCTCTTTCTGTAAGTTAACCCAGAAGAGCCATATACCGACCACCGCAAAGAGTAGTTTTTCAATACTATTGAGTACACAATCCTTAATCTGCTGCTTATACAGTCCAAATCCTAATTTTGCCATTTTGTTTAATCTCCTTTTTTTATTCTTTTTCCGGGTATCGTTTTACCCATTCATCTTCTGATATTCCAATAGTGCAAGAAGCATACCAAGCAGTGCCACGAATGTCAAGTCCAACGCCTTCAAACTCAATGGTTTCTGCCCACCAGTCACACTCCCAACCATTAAAATCAATAACTTCTAAATCAAAAATATCCACTATATCATCTGCGGCACAGTGATGAAATTCAACTTCATCGAGCTGACCAGTCGCGATCTTTCGTGCAAAATCTAAAACCTGTTCCTTCGACTCGTAGTTTACTGTAATATCTTTCATCTTTGTTCTCCTTTTTGATTTTTATCTCTTTTTCATTTTCTATATATATTATAACAAAAATTTTTTGAAAAATCAAATAAGGGGGGTATATCCCAACCCCCTGTCAATTAATCTCTGTATATGTAACTGTCGCTGCAACCTGTGATACTACTTCATAATCACTATTATAAGAAACTATTCCAGTTTTTAGCAGAACTGTATTAAAACACTCTTCATCTTCATCCCATAACGGAGCAATTTTTAGACATAATTCTCCTTGTGGATTAAGAAATGTATCTCCAATATTTAAACATCTAAACGTAACACCATTATGTCTTCTTTTATCAAGAACAATCATATTATTTCTCCCTTTCTTTAATCTCTTTAATAATCTCATCAAGAGCAACCGGTGTACAGTTATGTGCATCCTGATCTACGTGATAAATCAATCCCTTCCCGATATCACTCCAACGATCCTTGGTGTGAGTATGTCCACACAGGTTTATAATCTTGCGGGAAAGGGGTTTTCCTTCGTTGAAGTTATCACAAATAGTGGGGTAGTGAGACAGATAAAATGTAAGTCCATCGTACTCTAGATAAACCGCAAGGTCATCATTCTCTCTTGGAATAACATTATATGAACCCATATAGTTCTTCCATCTCTTGTCGCTATCATGATTTCCTCTAACCGGTATAATCTTACCCTTGAGCTGTTTCAATAGAAACATTCCTCTTTCATCGTTATTGAGCATAAAATCGCCCAATACATAAACAATGTCTGCGGGACCGACTACTCGATTCCAGTTAGCTACGATTGCTGCATTCATTTCATCAACGCTCTTGAATCCGCGAGGACCCCAGATAAACTCTCTATCGTGACAAAGGTGTAAGTCGCTAGTAAGCCACACCTTCCGCTCTCCATTTTCCTTATATATCTTCATTTTTATTTAAACCCTATTGGGTTATCCTCCTTCTTTTCTTCTTTCTTCTTTGTTAAAGTAATATTCTCTGTATCAGATAATGCAATAGTTAGATTATAACTATCATTACTATCAAGCATTTCTTTTATTTTATTTTTTGTAAATCTTCAAAATTCATATCAAGTTCTTCCCCACCAACCAAAATTTTTTGCAAAATAATCTGCTTCTGAATTATCAACAGCCTCAGCACATTTTTCTATTGCATCAGTAATAGCTTTCTGCCAAGCTTCATCACTTAAGTGAGTTAAGCCATTAACATCTAAATTTGTTAATGTTACAGTGTCACTCCAAAGGCGATTAGTAGTAGTAAAAGTTATTTCTATTCCACTCTTTGAATTACCAATATTCCAATAGAAGTTGTAATCTGCGGCGACCCTTACGGTTTCCTCAATTATATATCCTAATCTACTCATTTGTTAATCTTCCTCCAATTCGATAATTTTAAACTCTGCGCCATTACGCTCTACACGCCAAATGTGATCAAAACCTTCCTTGAACTCAGGTCTCTGATAGTTCTTAGCCATTGCATCAATCTGTTCCTCAGGAACATAAGCTCTACCAGATCTCTTTGCGTTCTGTCTCTTGATTAATTCAATAGGCACATCAAAGTAAATTGCATTAACTTCTCCAACATCAACAAGGCAATTTAATAACTTTGCTCTTGATGCGGGATTCAGGTGTGTGGCGTCAGCATACACGTCTGCCCCCTTCTCTAACCCAGCTTCAATCTTGGCTACGAAATGTTTCCACACTTCCTTCTCCTTTGAGAAGTAGGGATCATCTTCACCAAGTAAAGTAAATCTTATCTCATCACGAGAAACATAAACATGGTCACCCTTTATTCTATTCTTGCAGAAATAAGTCTTTCCGGACCCGGGTATTCCACACATTATGAATAATCTTCCTTTGTTCATTTACGTTTCCTCTCTTTCATCTCTTTGTATACTTTGTCACAAGCTTTTTCCCAATCTTCTTTGGTTACTGTAAAACCAAAACCTTCTTGAGCTTCTTGATGAAGTTTACATCCATGCCGATATAAGCAACTATAACAATCTCTCATATTATCTCCTATTAAGGCTGCGGGCGGTCGAATATCGACTCTTTACTCCGGGTATACAGCCATACTTCATCTGTGATATGTCCAAGTACATTGAACACATAGTATTCTCCAGTCTTCCAATTTGGTATTACTTCAGCAATCGTATCCCACGCATCTTCGTGAGATGTAGGGGTTTCTTGTAATTCCCACTGCTGCCTCATTATATGTTCAGGAACTTGTCTTTTTCTATTCCTATTTCCTATAGCACACTGCGGGAAGGGCGACTTCACCCAGATCATATGATGTCTAAAGCTGGGAAACCACTCAAGAAACTGAGTTCTCTGGCTCACTGTAAGAGCATTAGTGGTCAGCAATACATCTCTATTTTCCATTTCCGCCTTGTGTAAGTCTTGATATAATGTTATCCAAACTTCAAAGAAGTTCGACCTATCACATTCATCGCCATTAATCTTGGCGTAATATTCATCTACATCAAAGTAAAGCAAGTTAGGATTCCACTTCACTAATTGCTTACCGAGGGTGGTTTTTCCACCACCCGACATTCCGCATACTAAAAAGAAATTACTCATACTTCCTCACTCCTTGCTGTTTCAATCTGACAATGTTCCATAGCTACAAGGGCAAGTGCGTGATTGCCCGGGGTAGTTCCCGCACACAGATCTTTCAGAACTACAACTCTTGCTTCCGGATATGCTGCCTTGAGTATCATTGCATTGCTGATTACACAAATATCTGTGCAAAGCCCGCATACATAGATTGTCTTAGCTTCCGCAAGCCAAGCATCATTACCAAGTTCTAAGTCTCCAAAGCTGTATTTATAAATCTTATCATAATCTACTTCATAGGTTCTAACGCTTTCGATAGCCTGCATTACTTCGTCATTTATCATATGACCTCTTGTACCAAGAAGGCAATGCTTAATAGGTAATTTCTTACCTTCCTGTGTATCAAGATAGCTTTCATCATAATGAGTATCCTGAGTAGTTAATATATAACCATCGAAGTTCTTAATATATTCAGCTACCTTCGGAACAATAGCCTGAGCTGCTTTTGATCCTAACGCACCATCTATAAAATCATTCTGCATATCTATAACAACTAAAACATTATCTTTATTCATATCAGTTCTCCTCCCCGCAAAGTCCATACTCACTGTGTCCATTCTCATCTATATATTGATTCTTGATAGCTTCTTGCCATTCTTTGTCAAAATCCCAAGTATCACCATTAGAATCAACAGCATAACTCTGAATCCAAGCATTACATACTCTTGGATGCTTCTCAGCTTCCTTCATAACTGCTTTAGCTTCATCAAGAGACTTATATTCAACTCCGTCCCACTCATGATCCCAAAGATCATGTGCAACTTCCATCTCTACCCATACCTTATGATAGCTTCTTACTATTGTAGGAAATTTGTCCATTTGTTTTTACCTCTTTTCTTATTTTCTATAATAATTATAACAAAAATTTTATAAAAAATAAAGAGGAGATTATTCTCCCCAGTTTTTATTATCTAAAAGATATTCTATTAAAAGTATCAGCCAGCAACCAAATAGCACAGCAAATATAATTACAAAAATAATGTGCCAATCGACTCCTCCGTTTTTAATCATATATGTTGTATGAACAGTTACTTGTGTTATGCTGATTATTAGCCATAAAATAGATTCAATTATTCTCCATACTTTTTCTTTCATAGTGTCCTCCTATCTTGTGGTGCGGGAAGCGCGGGTACTAGCGCCGATACGCCAAAATTCTGGATCGTTGAACCTACTGTTAATGATATTCCAACTACAAATGCTTTATCAAATGCAGCAATCTCATCTCCATCTTCGTCATAAAAGTAATAAAGATTGTCATCGCTATTAAACTCAAAACTATCTGCGGTGATTGTTAAAGGTTCTCTGTTCATAAATATAATTACATATTCTTTTGTTATTTTCACTTCATTCTCCTCTTCTATTGGATCATTCCAATCATGGTCTTGTTGTTCTGTATCTGTCATTTGTAAACCATATGCTTGAGCAACTTCTTTTAATTGCTCAATGCCTTCCATTAATTTTTTATCTTTTTCCTTCCAACTTAATACCATATATTACTCCTTAATACAGCCAAATAATTAAAGCATTTTCAGTATCTTTACTATTAGTCCATAATTCAAATAGCTCATCCGGAATGCAGTTTCTTGTAATAAACTGTGTTAAATGTTGTGTAATAACAAAGCATCTTGGATTAGGGTAATCATATTCTTCGCCATATTCACGACAAGCATCCCAAAAACCTTCAGGCATATGCTTACCATCAAATTCAACAGATTCATCATAGCATTCCTCCCACTCTAAATAAGGTAAATACTGAGGGAATGCTAATTCTCTTGGATAAAATCTGCAATTAACTGTTAATCCCATTTTAGTTCTCCTTTTTACAAATGTCTATTAACCATTCCTCAATAAGTTTAAGAGTATTATCTTCTTCATCAAAGAAAATATCTCTACCTGTATCATTAGCATAGTTTGAAACTAACTGACCAAATCTCCAATCCGGAACATACAGTTTATGTAATTCACATAACTTTGCGTAAAATTTATCTAACCTCTCTGGACTTCTCATAACTTTTCCCCTTTCTCATTTTCTATAATAATTATAACAAAAATTTCTTAAAAAATCAATAAAGCTACAACCTTCTAGGGTTGTAGCTTTTTAAGTAATTTATTTAATGATTTATTCCATTGCCTTATTATTTTTCTTATAAAATGTTTGATTTGTTCTTCATATTGTTCTTTATTGGTTTTAGCTACAAAATCTTTACCTTCCATATAATGCCCACCATCAGTAGCAAAGTACTCATTTGGTTTATATTTAATTATTTTCCAAACAGTTCCTAAATTTTTTTGTGTACTTTGATAAACTACATAGTCTGGAACATTTGTACCATAGGTTAAGATCTCTTCTGCAAGGTCTACCACATATTGTGGTGTCTTACATTTTCCAATATTCTTTTTAGTTTCGTAGGCATATTGACCTTTAGCATAAATTACATCATATATAGATGTTCCGCCCCACTCACCTGACCGCGCGCGATTCAGCACTACGGCGCCAGTGATGATTAAACATTGTTTATTATCTTCTTCTGTATAACCTGTTGAACCATTTTCTAACCACATGACATCAGCCAATAGCTGAGTATCTGCTTCAGAGTGTTCAAAAAATGGTGTTATTATTGTTAATGTTAAAATTAAACTAACTAAAAATTTCATTTAGTTGGATCGTAAACTAAAGTACAATAAAATGTACTTGTTAAATAAGTAATATTATTAATTTTAACCTGAAGCTGTTCACCATCATAATCATTCCACTCTTGTAAGCGGCCTTCTATTATTTGTCCATTAGGCAACTCAAGGTATGCATAATTAAAGGTGTATTGAAAATCAAAAAATGTTTTATTCCCACAACCCTGACAAGTACCTACACAACCAACAGACAATAATATCATTATAAAACAAATTGCTAACGCTATAAAACCGCATATTTTCTTTTTCATTATTTATCTTCTCCTTTACCATTTGGCATCTTCATTTGCCAAGTCATAAATCTCACCTAATTTATCCATAAGATCTATCTCTAAATCAGCGTCATCTAACTGTAATTTATAGATTAAATCAGATACTTTGTCAAATATTTTATCAAGACTTTCTTTTCTTTCAAGAGCAAGTCCCATCCAACTAACATCATTCATTATTTTACACTCCCATAATTCCATATCCAATGATAAAGTTCTGCTTTACATTTTGGACATAAATCTAATGAAGTCCTAGTAGAATAAGCAGTAACTTCAACAACATCATAATCCACAAGCTGATTGTCACTTATTAATGGATCTATTTCTTCTCCACATCTATCACATTTAAGAATTTTTATTTTCCCCATAAATCGCTTCCTCCAGTTCATCATCCCATTTAGTACGCTCTGTATAATTTACTTTTTCATAAAACCACTCATCAGCATCTTCATCATAAGTATGAGAATACCAAGTTACTCCTATATTTTCTTCAGAATATTCCGGGAAAGGGACACCAAAATGACTTGTTTGATCCGGTCTTAAAAATTTAGAGTATTTATTTGACTCATAATGCTTTTTATCTTCCCATTTTTGTGTTTCGTGATTAAAATGACTTATAATAGAAGTTGAACCACATTCTTCATCTGTCAAAAGCTTAGGACAATTTGCTTCTACCCAAGATTTAGGTGCTGCAATACAAAAATCAAGTGACATATCAACATCACCTACTGTTACACAAAGTTTATTTTCTTTTACCCATCTATCACAAGCAAAATAAAGACAATCATCTTTGCCCATCCAAGTATTAAATGGCTCAGCATTTGGATAATCTCTACCAGAAAACCAGTTATCTAATTCAAAATAAATTATTTCCTCACTCATACAATTTCTCCTTCAAAAATATGAAATTTCTTTGCTATTTTATCAATTTCTTCTGCGGGCTTCGGTGCAAAGCCGATACAGGTCAGAGTTCTTCCAACTCCATTCTCGTCTACTTCTTCCGGTTCCAGCTCAGTCTTGCAACAATCTTTGATTAAGAAGTAATCAACTCCTTCTTTCCAACCAAGCTCTTCCGCCATTTCAACAGCCTTCATTAACTGATTGCGATTCTTAGCCTGAAGAACAACTTTAGTGAAAATTCCGTTTATCCAATCTTCATATAAGTCTTTCTCGATATCAAACTCAGTTCTGTAACAGTCAATTTCAGTTTCTCCAACTTTTGTCCATTCTCCATTTCCTTTTACATATACCACAGTTGAACGTACAGGTCTAGCAAAACTGTTTTCTCTTATTATATTGGTTAAGAAAGCCATTGATGCGTGGCTTACCTGTGCGGCAAGCTTGCCCGCGCTCATACCCAAATCTTTTCTTGCTATGATTATTTGCTTATACATATTTTCACCTCATTTTCATTTTCTATAATAATTATAACAAAATTTTTTTAAAATGTCAAAAAGCCGTATGGTCTAACCCTACGGCTTCTCAAATTCATTTAAAACTTCTTCCGCTTCTTTAACTTGTTCCATAATCCCGTCGCCATAGTTGAACGCTGAGTCCACCAGCGGAATAAAGAACAAGTCGAAGAACAGATACAATGCAACACCAAGTATCAACAAAAATATTATTGATTTAAAATTGAGTTTGCCTTTATTATTCATTCTTTCTTTACCTTTACTATGCCTCTGAAAAAGCTTCCGATTACATCAAGTACAAGAACAACTCCAAAAGCCATTAGTAAGTTTATTGGACTGACTCCGAATATTCCTACAATTACCCAGTTCCAAAGTCCCATTACGATAAGGGACTCAATACAAACAAGCACAATTACAGCAATTACAGCTAACATTATTATAAATATCATTATTCTCCTCCTCAGGTCTGTACGGGCGGTTCAGGTAACTCTGCCCAATAAACTACTTTGTTTCCATAGTAATCAAACTCTTTATCATCTTCGTTCCAGTAATCATTATCAGTAAAAAATCTCTTTTTTGCACTATCATAGTATGCTACAAGAAGATTCTTGCCATCATAATATTTAGAAGGCTTTTCATATTCAAAGTTTCGCCAATAAATATTATAAAGACAATTAGCAACTTTATTAGTAAAACCAACTTCTCTAACAAGTTTTCTACCTGCTTTTACAATAGTATCTAACATTTCTGATGTACGCATTAAATCCCAACCATCGGGATCTTCCGGATAATTCTTAGCTTCAACTTCAATTACTTCATAGTTACCTTCTTTAACTTCCCATTCCTCAGATCCGGGTTCATAACCAATATAAACCTTACCATATTTGTTCATCTTTGTCCTCCTTAATAACTGTCATAGAAATGAATTTCTATATCATCATCAGTAATACCTGCATCTTCAATATCTTCCATAAATTCAGTGATTAGATAAATTATATCAGCAGTATTATGAAGTTGCTGTTCCCAAGTCCAAATACTACTACCATCTCTGTGCCAATTCTTTTTAGTAAGAAAATAAGTCATTATACCTTTTAACTTAGGTAGTTCACTAATTTTAATATTTCCACCTTCAGCATCTTCAAATTGCGGGAAGCTGTCAAATATCTTATGTCTTACATTGTAGCACTTCCGCCAATAAGCAAGTTCGTATTCCTTACCTCCGGAATATTGCTTGACAAAATTTGGATGATTCTGACCAAATTCTTCAAGGAACTGGTCTCCGTCATAGCTCTTACTTCGAACATCAAAACCGTTGTCCAGACCCATAATCATTATCTCCTTTCTTATTTTCTATAATAATTTTAACAAAAATTTCTTAAAAAATCAAATATCTGCGGACAGCAGGGGACTCGAACCCATACCTCTACCTTCTGCTGAGCAGCCGTGATAGCGAACTCCCAATTATTCGAGCCGCCCGCAGATAATATCCCGCCTGGGAATCGGACCCAGATTAAGAGATCAGAAGTCTCTTGTTCTATCCATTAGACTAACGGGACTTAGCGCCGTGGGAGAGATTCGAACTCTCAGAACCTTTCAGTCCGACGCTTTTCAGGAGCGCGCCTCCTCCCCACTAAGGTACCACGGCTTAGAACATTATCAGTACTGGCGGCTGGATTCGAACCAGCGACCCCCACCTTATCAGAGTGATGCTCTAACCTACTGAGCTACGCCAGCATAAAAATACGAACAGTGGGATTCGGACCCACGACCACCGCTTTTATCATAATATTACTCTACTACTTCCTCCAAATTTAAAATTTTTTCTGCTAAATAATCTTTAGCAAAAGTAATACCTTTTACTTGACCATTTTTTGTTGGAGTCAAACGCAATCTTTTTTGTTTTGTCTCACATTCATTAAAAGGTACTAAATAACATTGACCATTATGTTCTGTCATAAAATAATCAACCTTTTTTTCATCATACAATCTTACTGTATATCCTTGTTGATTATGAGTCATTGATGTAAGATTAAAAATTAATACATCTCCATCATTTTCTTCGTGACAAGTTTTTACTTGTACCTTAATAATTTTATCTCCTATATCTACTAACATATCATATTGAAAAGGAATATTAGGAATTGACACTGGAAAACCATGTTCCAAAAACCATAATTCACATTTTAATTCTGTAATTCTTCCTTTTAATAAAGTAGGAGACACTTCTTCCATTACTCTTTTATTCATATTTTTTTCGTAGTGTAATTATTTAGATAAGAACGGCACTCTAACCAGACTGAGTTATGTCCGAGCGATGTCGAGTGGACTTGAACCACCACACCGTAGAACGGCTACTACTGGATTAGCAATCCAGTCCCTTACCAATTAGGGTTACGACACCAAAAACAGAAACTGTAGGATTCGAACCTACACCTTACAGGCGGGCACCTGCACGTACTTCCATATAGACGTCATATACTATACTAAGTTTCTAGCACGAGGTCTAGGACTCGAACCCAGATAAACGGTTTTGGAGACCGGTGTCCTGCCGATTGGACGAACCCCGCAAAAGCACGCCCTAAGAGATTCGAACTCTTAACTTCTGAGTCAGAGTCAGATATGTTGCCATTACACTAAGGGCGAGAGTCCCCGATGGGAGTTGAACCCATACGCCTAAGCACGGTTTTGCAGACCGCTCTCTGTAGCCGATTCGAGTACGGGGACATAAAAACCTCAAAACTGAGGCTCACGTGCGGGCTTCCCTGCTCTCACGAGTCTACGGAACCGCTTTACCGCACGATATCTAATTATAGGTGGTCTATAGCTATCGGAAATCTCAAAAACGTGAGAATTCTTATCAGCCATCTCAGCTATAAACTCTTTATCTTTATAGTCTTTATCAAGATTGCCAGTAACAGCATTCCACCACCACCAGTATGCTAAGTCTGCTTTGTACCTAGCCTGATGACTCCAAGATTTAGCTTTGTATCTTCTCATTGATTTTTCCTCTTTCCTCATTTTCTATAAACATTATAACAAAAATTTTTTAAAAAATCAAAGGCGAACATAAGTTCGCCTTTTTTATTACCAACTGAACTTATCGTTTTTCTTCTGTGTCTTTGTTGCCGAATTGATAAAATCAGTTGCGATATCCTGTTTAGTCTGAGGCTTTGCTGGCTTTGCTACTGTGGAAGGCTTAGCCTTCTCAATTTCCTCTGCGAGATCCCCCAGCATTTTTAAAAAGTCCTCAAAATTCATCTTTTTCTTGCCCTCAGGAGCATCTGCAAAAATAGTTTTCTGAGGCTTTTCCTCAAGAGGTTCAGGAGTTTCATTAAAGTTTTCAGCTTTAACTTCATCCTGTAATTCAATATCAGTAGGAAATGCCTTGTAGTAAAGAGCATCAAGAGCTGCAAGCTCTTCATCAAGAATCTGTGCTACAAGTTTATCAATAGCAACCGCTAAAACTAAGGATTCCTCAGTATTTGCCCTCATTAAAGAATTAGGGAACTGAAGCAACTGTTTTCTCATTGGAGAAATCTCTCCAATTACATCATAAGCATAAACATCAATACATTTATCGGACTCAACATAGCCGGCTCTCTTAATTGCTCTGGCAAATCTTGTGAATTCCTGAATAACAAATGTTAAATATCTCTGCTTAGGTGTCATTTTTCTTATCTCTGCTAACTGCTTAGTACAGAAAATCCAACCTTTCTTTCTTTCCTCTGAAAAGCCTGCCCAAGAATTATATCCAGCAGCATCGAAAAGTCTTTCTTTCATTTCATCAACTGTTAATACATTAAATGCTTTGTTTAAATCTACATTAGTAAAACTCATCTTTTTATCTCCTTTTTCATTTTCTACAATAATTATAACAAAATTTTTTTAAAAAATCAATGCTTTGTATATGAGTTCAGATAAATTTGCATATCCTTTAAAAGTGCAGCGATGCAATCTCCTCTTGTATTATATATACAAGTTTTACAATTCCTCATTTGGTCGCTCTTCAGACATTCCGCTATCGCATTCTGTATTCTGCGCTCCAGACTCTCCTTCGCTTCCTGATGTAGATACTTCCTCAGATTCGTTGTCAATTCGCTCATCTTTGTCCTCCTTATATTCAGCATCTTCAATAGTTATATCTACTTTTCTTTTTCTGCGGGCAAACTCATTTGGGAAAAATTGACCTTTGGTACCCGCATTCTGAGATACAAATAAATCACAAGTAGGAACGACTAACCGTCCTTCACCTCTTTTAATTGCTAATATCTCTCTCGTACAAAAACCACTGTTATTAAAATTACAATTCTCAAAATCACAAACAACAATCATGCTTGTTTCTCCTTTTTACTCCACATCACAAATCCCATTATATTCAATAGGAAATATACAATGTACATAAATATCATAGACCAATTAGGTGTCTCTAATATTACAAAATTATATATTATCCAAGTAATATTAGAAACACACCAAATAATAAACCCAATTCTTAATTTAAAGTTTACCAACAAATTCCCCAATAGAGCGAAAAATGTTGATACTATTGATATTATGTCCAAATCTCTTCATAGTCCTTTGCTGCGGGCTTGCCACTTAGCATCTCACACCTATTATAAATGCAAGTTGCGGGAAGACCATGGGATGCCAGAAAACTTTCTCTATGATAGTGACCAAAGTAATGATGTTGATACTGAACTTTATTACATACTTTTGTTAAGAAAGTAGTAAGTTCGTCCGGATCACTGTAACCCATCATTGCAAGCTCAATGTTGTTAGCACAATGAGTGATGATGTAGTCTACTTCAAAATTATTGGCTTCAAGATTCTTCCAAGCTTCCGCATATTCCTCAGCAGAGGGCATTTCCTCCTTCCACCATGTTAAATGATTAATGCGAAAAGCCTTGCCTTCAGCCCACCATTCCTTAATCTTCTGATCCTCTTCTGGCTCTAAGATTCCGTCCCAGATATCATGACTTGCAGCGCCACCCATAGTAAAGAATTTCTTACCTTCAATGGTAAATACCTGTCCCCGCATAAGATGGATAGCCTTGCCAATCCGATGAATCTTGCCACCGTTCCACTCCTCAACCGGAAAGCTGTTCAGCAATTCGTGATTCTCGTGATTTCCATCTACAAAGAGGACAGTGAAAGGACACTTCTCAAGCCACTTTAACTGTTTTTCATATGTTCTATTCTTTTGATTATTATACCAAACCAGTCCAAAGTCGCCGCAAACGATTAAATAATCATTCTTGCCACAGCCTTTCATCGGACCGTCTTTAATTGCGTTTAACTTATTCCACTCAACTTCTCCGTGAATATCCCCTGTAACGAAAATCATCTTAATCACCTTCCTTTTCTCATTTTCTATAAATATTTTATCAAAAATTTTTTAAGATGTCAAGCGGAATATGTTTTTAGAATAAATTCTTCTTAAGGCTGGAGTTTTGGCGGACGGCACGCGTAGGCAAGACCACGAAATTCCAAAATCAAAAATGGCTTTTAGAATTTTTCAACCAAAATTGACTTTTTTAAAAATTTTTGATAAAATTATTATAGAAAATGAAAGGAGAAAGACTATGCAGTTGTTTATGGATAAAAGAGCCGAAGGTTGGGAACCCGCAGGCGATATTTTTAATGATAATAGTAGATTTTACAAGCCAATGCGTAAAGGCTCGGAGACCCAAAGCTTCAGAGTCTTTACAGAGATTGAAAGAAAGGCAATAGAGAAAGCAGATAAGATTGTTTATGATGAAATGAGTAAAACTACTTTCTTAACCTATCAAGATGAAGAAACAAATCAGGCAATCGATGAGTGGTGCCGGAACAATGGTTTCAATAGTAAAAGAGTAACTTACTGTATTCTTGGCAACACTTATTCAATCAAAGATAAGTTAAAAGATGCGGGATGCCGCTATCACGAGAAATTAGGCTGGCATTGTTACGAGCCATTGAGCTTGCCTTCTGCTTATCCTATTGAGCCTGTTACTTTTGACGATGCTTTTGTTTGGGATAAAGATAAGGTTAAGGCACTTCCGCGGGAAAGCGTTAAGCGTCTTGAAGCCTTTGGTACACCGATTGAGTGGGCCGGAGATATCGGAGACACGCTTGAGAACCTTGAAGTAACTTTAGTTAGAAGAACTTCATTCCAGAGCAAGTATGGAATAAGTTATATTTACACATTCTGCACTGATAAAAATGTATTAGTTTGGACAACTAAAACAGTTCTAAATATTGAGGAAGGTAAATCACTGATATTAATGAAAGCTAAAATAAAGAATCTTGAGACCTACAAAGACGTGAAGCAGACTGTTATTAAAAACGCAACTTTCACGCTCTTAAAGCCGTCGGTCTGAGGATCCGCAACCCTTTTGATTTTTTATAAAATTTTTGTTATAATATTTATAGAAAATGAGAAAGGAAGTGTTATTTATGAATTATAATATTGACCAGATTGTAGCAGAATTAGATAACATAGATGGTTTTAGTGAAGAAGATTTAAATGATGAGCAGAGCGGTTATGTTTGGGACGAAATTTGTGAAAAGACCTGTTATAATGATAGTAACGCAAGTTATGGCTCGGGTGCAAGCAAGTTTGTTATAATTCCCAAAGATACTGACTATGTTATCAAGATTCCGTTTGCAACTCTTGATACTGAAGATTCATATTATAATGCAGAAACTCACGAATGGAACTATGGAGATCCGGAACCTTTACACTATGAATATTGTTTTAAGGAATTAGAGAACTACAACTCTGCAAAGGTTTGTTACTCTGGTGCTGAAATCTTCTTAGCAAAGACTGAAAGAATTTATACCGGCAAGACTATTAACGGTTATGTTCAAGAAAAAGTAGTTGATTGCTACGATTGGTGTCACGCACACGAGATTAAGGATCTTGGCTGGGATTGGGAAGCATTAAGTGTAGTTAAGAATTCTTACAAATCTTACAATGCTGATTCCTCTATTGACCAAGTTGTAAACCAGTACAATGATATTCCTGCTGTATGGTGGAATCAGTTATATAAGTATGCAACAGAAAATGATAAAATGAAAGAGGTTGAACAGTTTTTTGACTTCTTGATTGATACAGAAATAAATGATTTATGCACAAGAAATATAGGTTTTATAGGAGATAAGCCTGTTTTAATGGATTATGCAGGCTGGTATGAATGGTAAGAAAGGAGCAAGGACATGGCTAAGGATAGAACAGTATTATGTAGATTCTATATTTGTCGTGGAAAGTGCGAGAAGGGTAGAGAAGCTAATTACAATGGTCTATGCCAAAGATGTCCTTTCTATGAGAAGGCACCGCACAGAAAGCCTTCCCGCACAAATGACAAAAGAAACAAAGAAAAAGACAAATACATTGAATAAGGAGGTTCAATATGGCTGCATTATTTAAAGAGAGAAAATCTGTATTCGCTAATTCGCCTGCGGAGGTTGCTGCCACCAGACCGGTTCCCGCAGAGCATAAAAATGTTTTTTATAGATTTTATAGTAACAAGGACGAGATCTTTTGGGAGTTCGTATATCCGCCTACAAATTTTTGTCTGGATATAACTTGTAAGATGCTAAAATTTCCTAACTATGAGGAGATTGACGAAACAGAATTCCGGAAAGGTTATAGACATTGATTTTTTAAAAAATTTTTGTTATAATTTATTTACAAAATGAAAAAGAGGTGAAAACAAATGTTAAACGCAAAGGGTGAGCGTGAGCTTGCATATGTAGTAAATGTTGATGCAATCGAGCCTATCGTTGGTTCAGATAACTGCGAAGCTGCTGTAATTGGCGGATGGCGGGTTATGGTGAAGAAGGGCGAGTTTAAGCCTGGCGATAAGGCAGTATATTTTGAGATTGACTCTAAGGTTGATCCTGAGAATCCTGCATTCGCTTTCCTTGAGAAGAAGCATTACGCAATAAAGACCCAGAAATATACATTCGGAGGCAAGGGTAACTTTATCTCACAGGGGCTTATAATGCGTCCTACTGACCTTGGATTGGAAAATGTAGCTGTTGGAGATTTCTTAACTGAACAGCTAAAGGTTACTTATTATGTCGCAGAGGATAATAAGCGTAAGGCAGCTAACCCTGAGGATAAGTATAAGAAGATGGCTCAGCGCCATCCTGCTATCTTCCGCAAGGGTTTTGTTAAGTGGCTTATGAAGAGAAATTGGGGTAAGAAATTACTATTCCTGTTCTTTGGTAAGAAGAGAGAGCCTGATACCGCTTTTCCTACTTGTTTCCCTTATATTAAGAAAACTGACCAGGAACGTTGCGAGAATATGACTTGGGTTCTTCAGGATAAGACTCCATTTATAGTAACTCAGAAATGTGATGGAAGTTCAGGTACTTATATTCTTGCAAGAAAGAAAAAGGGAAAAAATAAGTTTGAATTTTATGTATGTAGCCGTAATGTAAGACAGCTTACTCCAGACCAGAAGTCTTTCTATGATGATAATTACTACTGGGAATGTGCTATTAAGTATGATATTGAAGCAAAACTTAAAGATTATCTTGAAAAGCACCCAGAGTTAGATTATGTATGTTGGCAGGGTGAAGTATGCTCACCTAATATTCAGAAGAATCCACACGGATTAACTGAAACTCATCTATTTTGTTTCCATATGATAGATAGTCAGCGTGGAAAATATGATATGCGTGATGCTATCAAAATTTGGAAGGAATATGGAATGGAAACTGTTCCTATAGTTGATGAAAACTATATTCTTCCGGATGATTTTGAAGCTTTTAAAGATAGCGCAACTGGATTTTATGATGCTAGTGTTTGTGAAGGTAAAACTCAGCAGGCGCGTGAAGGATATGTATATTACAAGACTACTGATCCAGCTTTCAGCTTTAAAAATGTAAGTCGTGAATATCT
>JAEEGL015135027.1_pt1 | contig 19651 bp, 9 predicted proteins | sample 9134231 | NCBI WGS metagenome assembly JAEEGL01 (sample SAMN16246548, study PRJNA631951) | gut metagenome | biome: gut microbiome; feature: rumen; material: fiber-attached | host: Bos | place: Iran: Karaj | collected 2018-10 | reverse complement strand
GTCAGCACGTAGCGGTCCATCAGGTTGTAAGAAGCACGTCCGAAGTATGAAATGGTGCGGATGTCAGGATTGTAAGCACCGTTACCCTGGATGTTCTCAGGTCTTTCGGTCAGCTGGATGTCGCGGTTCAGGATGGAGGGGAATTCACGTGCGCTGGCGCTCACCCACTGTCCCCACGACTTGTTCACCTCATTACCGACCATCAGGGTCAGGTTGTGGATGTCGTAGTCAAGTGTGTAGGTCAGATAGGTCTGGATGCCGAGGCTGTAGCCGTGGCTGTTGTTCAGCGAGAGGGCATACGCCTGGTCGGCCTGCATGGGCACCTCAGTCAGCTTGCCGCCAATCATGTTGTAGCGGTGGCGACCGCCGGTGTAGTCAGAGCTGTTGTTGCCCCAGTATGTATAGGTTCCCTGGCTGCGGAGGTCGACCTTGTGGTTCTTCAACTGGAGGAGGGTCAGGTCGGCAAAGGCCGTGGTCTGGATGCGGTCGTAGCCATTGCGGGCACGGTCGCCGTTCTCCATCTGTGAGGCGTAGGGGTTAGCACCGATGGTGGTGTTACCCTCCCAGTTGTTCACGGTCTGCTGTGAGCCAGTGCCGTAGGTGCCGTCGCCGTTCACCAGGTTGACGTGGATGAGCTCCTTGGCCGGGTCATTATCAAGATAGTAGTCCAGCGTGGGTGTCAGCGAAGCGAAGTCACGCAGCGACGACATGTTCTGGTTGTTACCCAGCGACATGTTCGAGCCGCGGCTCTCACTGTGGGTATAGTTGATGTCGCCACCGATTTCCAAGTACTTATTCACCTTGGTGCTGATGTTGGCGCGAGTGGTGAAGCGCTTGTAGTTGGTGTTGACGACGATACCGTTGATGTCGTTGTAGCCGAACGAAAGGTTGTAAAGAGTCTTCTCCGTACCGCCGTTGACGGTCACTCCATACTGCTGCTTCAGGGCGGCGCGGGTCATCTCCTTCTGCCAGTCAATGGTGTTCAGGTCGCTGAAGTCGTTCTTGTCCCAGACCCTGTTGATGAACATACCGCCGTCGTTGGCCTTAGCCTCCTTGATGGCCTTGGCATAGGTGCCGAGGTCCAGCACGTCGAGGGTATAGGGCAGCGTCTGCAGACCGTAGTCGGCCGTCACGGTGATGTTGGCCTTGCCCTTGACACCACGCTTGGTGGTAATCATCACGACACCGTTAGCACCAGCCGAACCATAGATGGCAGTAGCCGAGGCGTCCTTCAGAATCTCGATGCGCTCGATGTCGCCGGGGTTCACGAAGTCGGCATTGTTGCCCACCTGGACTCCGTCTACGACATAGAGGGGAGAGGCGTCGCCATTGATGGTACCGATACCACGGATGCGGATAGCAGCACGTCCGTCAGGCGAACCGTCCTGCATGAACACCTGCACACCGGCGGCAGCACCCTGCAGGGCCTGACCGATGTTCTGCGGCACACGCTTCATGACGGCCTCCTGGTCGAGTGTGGCCACCGAACCAGAGATGTCGCTCTTCTTCATCGTACCATAACCCACGACGACCACGTCGGAGAGCATCTGGGCGTCTTCCTTCAGCACGACGCTGATGTTCTGGCGTCCGCTGACATTCACACGCTGGGTGACGTAACCCACATAAGAGATTTCGAGACGGTCGTTGCTGGAGGCCGAGACGCTGAACTTTCCGTTCAGGTCGGTCACACCACCTGTTCTCGTTCCGACTACTGTCACCGACGCACCGATAATCGGTTCACCGGCTTCATCATTCACCGTTCCTTTAACCAAGCTCTGAGCCAGCGCTCCCATGGGGAACAAACAGAGCAGGAACAGCAACACTAAAGGCTTTTCCAGTGATTTGAAATTTAACATAGCTTTTTTTGTTTAAAAAACAGAATAGTATTTATGTTTTAATAAAGTCAGCAATAGTCTTAATTATCTCACACAAATTATCAATTTTTCAATTGTCATTTATCAATTATCAAATGTCATTTATCAATTATCAAATGGTGTTTTTCGATAAAAAATGATGCAGGCGCGAACTGTTGCGCAAAGTTACGGCTTTTACGCCCTCGGGCCTTTCCCTTTTGTTTCGCGGGATTTCAAATTTGTCTCAAAATAACAAAAATAGTGCAAAGGAAAAGCACTAATGTTTCAAAAACGCCGCTTTTCCCATTAAAAACAGGCTCTCAGGCTCTCATTTCGCCTTTGTGCCGATTCTCTTGTCGCTGACTATTTCACGGTATGCTGCCGACCGCTCGAAGTCTATTTTTTCCTTTGTGAAGTCGGGCGTATTGAACGAGAACAGTGTCTCTTCGTAATACTTCAGCGGATTACCTGCCCGACGGATGCCAATAGGGATAGACCATCGACCCTCCCAACGTCTCGTTTTTCGCCTTCAGCCACTCCCGCTGGCCAGACTGCTGCACCATCGTGGCCCCGTGGTCGCCCCTTACGTGGAACACGAACTGGTCGGGCTGGGTACGATTAGCCGTGTGGCAGTTCACGCACATGCCGTAGACCTTGGTATTGTCGATGATGGTATACTCGCAGAACGAGCTGAGGTCGCGCTGGTAGATTCCCATCTGGCTATAGACCTCATAGCCGGGGGCAATGCGACGGTAGGTCAACCCCCACTCGCTGAGGTCGTAGCTGCTGACATGAATGTCGAAATCCTTGTAGCCCAACCACTCGCCGCCGACCTTGGCACACACGGTCACCGTCAACTTTCCGCCCCTGTTGGCAGCCACCAGCCTGTGCCAGTCGTCCAGGTCGAACGATGCCCATGGGCCATTGGCGTGGAGCTCGCCTTCACTGCTTCCCTTGACGACGACATCCACGCGGTCTGTCTCACCCAGGACGCTGAAGTTGAGCGGAGCGATGCCCACGGGGATGGTCACGTCTACGTAGTCAGGGAAGATAGGGGGTAGCTGATCAACAGGGGTTACCTGCCCGGGCCTCTCAGTACAGGCAGAGAGCAGCAGGAGAAGTGAGAAGAGCCAAACCCTGAGGACATTACAGACCCCACCCCTGCCCCTCCCCTTGAAGGGGAGGGGAGTGGCTGCGCGTAGTTTTATGGCGTTTTCTTTCATCGGGTGACTGTTTAAGGTGGACTCCATCAGCGAAGATACTTTTCAAAGGAAGCAAGTTCCTGGCAATAGGGGATCTCTGCCCTGACCAGACGCATATATTGAACGAACTTATCGTAATTGTTTTCTAACAACGGATAGAGGAGCATGTACTGCATAGCCAGGACGTTGACTTCGTCTTTGTCTTCACGGTTCTTCAGGAGCAGGCGCCCACAAATCTTGTCTATCTCCTGGTCGCTATAGAGGAAGTCCTCGTCAAGCATCATGCGGCGCAGCCGGCCATAAAGGGGATGGTTCATGATGGCCGCCTCGCCGTCGTCGATCATCGACAAGGTGCGCTGCGCCCACTTTCGATAGAAAATGGTCTTCTCCAGAATGTGAAGATATTTCCGTGCCACGCCATACTGGCCATTGATGAGGTTGGTCTCGGCCAGTCGACGGATGCAGCGGCAGCTCTTCGTATAATTAGGTGCAGCCTCCATGGCCTCGAAGTAATAGCGCTGAGCGGTGTTGATGAGCCCCAGCTGGAAATAGACTTCGGCCGTAGTGAGGGTCGAGAATGGGTCTTTGCTGAACAGAGGGAAAAGGCCTTGCGGCCCGTTCTGGAAGAAATCATGGGCTCGGAGCCCCATCTGATTGGTCATCCCCAAGGCGAGGTTCGTGGCACAAACGCTCTGCGGCAAGTCGGGCTGCCGGTCTTCGGCCTTTCGGATGATCTGCTCCCAGCGGTTGGCTCTCACCAAAAGGTCGTAATCCAGAAGTTCGATGGTCTTCGGATTGTAGATGTTGGTGATGTCCAATATCATGAAGGGTATGCGGTAGTGGTGAGCTGCTGACGTCCAGACGAACAAGGCCACCGCAGCAACAGCGCCCAGCGCCCTGGACATCGTGCCTTTGCACAGCCTAAGCAGCAGGCAGGCCAGCAGCAGGCCGATGATCACGGTTATGAGGAGAGAGTGCATCACATTGACATCGCCTAAGACGATCCACACCAGCAGCATGGGGACTAACGACAGCAGATAATGCAGGCGGCCATGACTGCTGCACCATGAAGGGAAAAGGCGCTTCAGGACATCGAGCGTCAGCCATTGTATCAGGACCAGCTCGACGGCCAGAATCAGGGCGCCGATCCAATAGTTGTTATAGAACTGAACGAGGAATTCTGAGATGTAGACCGACGTGCCGCCCCTCTGCGTCAGATGAGCATAGAAATAGTCCCAATCAGTCTGGAACAGCTGAAACTCCTCATGGTAATTAAGGACAGCCCGGAAGGGGATAGCCCAAAAGAGATAGGCTATTATGCCGACTATGGCCTTGCCGGCAGCTGACGCTAAAGGAGCGGTGGGCTTGCGAGGTATGGCTGTTTTCATTGGAAAGGATAAAAGGAATAATGGGCTGACGCAAACGGATGCGTCAGCCCATCGCTGGATTAGAGAGCACTACAGCTCATAGTAGAACTTAGTGATGGTGAAGTTACCGTTGCCCGTGAAGAGCAGGTGCTGCTCCTTACACCTGTCAGCAAACTCCTTTGTGAAGGTGAACTGAATCTTGCAGGGCGGGTCGATGATGGGGATGTCGTTGTCGCCTGTCAGATTGAGAGACCACCAGCCAGTAGTGACACGAAGGGTAGCTCCGGGATCGGCGGCTGAGATGTCGAGACTCATCTTCTTTCCTACCATCCAGTCGTAAGTATCGTCTGGCAGCCAGGGCAGTATACCCTCGTTGGTCTTGCCTACGCAGAATCGGAGCGTACCGCTCCAGCTACCGCCTGTAGCCTCGCCCTGCCATACTATCTGCTCGAGGACGGGGAGCGGGTGGGTCATCTGAGTGACGGTGACGGGGTATTGTTTCTCGACAATCTCGCCAGCGGCGTTGAGCATCGTGATGTAAACGGTGTTGGCGCCCATCTCGCGCATAATCAAGTCGGCATAGTTGGCCTTGATGGTCTGCTTGCCGTTAGATATCTGTGCCGTGCCGGGAGTATGGACGGTGACCTTCACAAGGTTGTCGCCGTTCTCCTGGACAAGCGTGGCGTCAATCTGATCGCCCGTAAAGTTTGCGGCTGTATTTTCGGTGAAGTCCTCGACCGGGTCACAGGCTGTGAGCCCGAATGCTAATACAGCGGCCAATGATAATATGTATTTTTTCATGTTTTCTGCCTATTTAGAATTAATAACCTGCGAACTGATTAGCTGCATCGTCCTCCCAACCAGCATTCTGCTTGTACTCGCCGCCGGAAAGGTCGATCTGCGACTTAGGAATGCGATAGAAGCCCTTGGTAGCATTATATCGGGCGGCATAGTTGGCAAACGACATGGAGACCTTCTTGCCCTGGTTGTACATTGCCTGTCCGTTCTGCTTGGAGAGAGCATCAGCAGCGATGTCCCAGCGCCGGAGGTCGTCCCAACGGCTACCCTCGAAGGCCAACTCCCAGCGACGCTCGTTGCGCAGCGCCTCGTCAGAATAGTCCACAGCAGGCAACCCTACACGAGCACGTACACGGTTCAGAGAGGCTGCATCCTTCTCAATCTCGGAGTACATCAAGAGAACATCAGCAAAGCGATAGATGGTCAGAGGAGTACAGTTGGAGGCCTGGTAGTTACCATTACCGTCTGAACCCATTGCGTCGATAGACCAGGAATACTTGGTACCGCCTGACGAGCGTACAGAGGTAATCTTCTTCTGGTGATACATCGTCAACTCTACGGCATCAGAGAATGTGCCTGGGTCGAGCTTGGTCTTGCTCATGTCAAGGATGGAAGCTTCACGACGTGGGTCGTCTGGCTCAATGCGCTGCCAGTCGTTAACAAGGTTGGTAGCGACGGTACCGCAACCCCAACCTGTGCTGAACGGATAGACAGAAGTTTCTGTACCTACGTGGTAGCGGTCGTCATCTTGGTTGTTACCATCACAACGGATACCGAAGAACAGACCGTACTGGTTGGTTAGGTGGAGCTGTGCAGACCATGCTGACTGGTACTGGAAGTTGATAGCGAGGAGAACCTCCTTGTTACCCTCTTGATAGCAGGAACCTGCATCTATCATGTCAGTCACATAATCGTAATCCTTAGCAGTGTAGGGATTGGAGTAAGCCCAGAGTGAACGATAGTCAGAGAGAAGGTCGTGACCAGAATTGTCGATACAATCCTTCAAAGCTTTAGCTACATCGTCCCTATCAATAGCGGAACCATCAGTCTTCGGCCAGGCAGCCTCTTTGTAGAAACCGGTATAGAAGAGGAATGCACGTCCGAGGAAAGCCTCAGCAGCCCAACGGGTCACCTTGCCGAAGGGGAGCTTCTGCCAGCCGTCGTACTTATAGGAAGGCATGATAGAGGCTGCCTCAGAGAGGTCGTCGGCAATGTGCTTGAAGATTTCCTTACCCTCAACTTGCTTTGGAGCTATTTGAGCCTCAGCTACAGTCTCAGGAGCCTTCTCAATGAAAGGAACATTGTTGAAGGCAAGAACGAGATAATAATAGCTGTATGCGCGCATGAAAAGGAGCTCGCCCTTGGTCTGGTTACGGGTATCTTCATCAGCGATATTGTCAATGACGCCCAAAGCAGCATTTGCACGGGCGATAGTTTCGTATGCATAGGTCCAGAGGTCCTGCATCTGGTTTGTCTGAGCGTACATCAGCTTGTCGAGGGCCTGCCACCAGGGGTCACCGAGACCGGCACCGCCAAACATATCGTCAGACATGATATTTGCTACGGAAAAGTACTGCTCAAGGTTGTTGCCCTGGAACGGACCGTAGAAACATGACTTGTAAACGGCTGCAACCATCTTGTCAACATCCTCATTGGTCGACGGGAAGTTCGTGCTGTTCTTGCCAGTATAGTCTTGTGAATCCAGGAAGTCCTCGCAAGAGGAAAAGCCAAGAATTGCTGCAGCTGCCAATAATATTATTTTCTTCATATTTTCTGTTATTTAATGTTAGCGTTATCGTTAAGGTTAACGTTAAGGTTAGAATTTAATGTTAACACCAACCAGGTAGGTACGTGGAGAAGGATATACACCCGTATCGATGCCTGCAGCCCAAGCGCTACCAGAACCACCATCAGAACCCACCTCAGGATCCATGCCTGTGTAGCCCGTGAAAGTGTAAAGGTTGTTGACTGCAACATAGAGACGCATCTGCTGTAACGGACTCGACTTCCAGACATGCTTGAAGTCGTAACCGAACGTGATGTTGGCAATACGGAAGTAGTCGCCATTTTCAAGCATAGCAGACGACATGTTCTTCCAGTTCGGAGTGTCGAAGCCATCGAAGATTGGGAGTTCGTTGCTCGTTCCCTCTCCCTTCCAGGAACCATAAACAATCTTTTTGTTAAGGTTCTGCTCGAGGAAGTCCTGATTAGCCCAAGTGCGGAGAATCTCATGACCAAAAGCACCGTTACCTGTAGCAGAGAGGTCAAAGCCCTTATAGGAAAGGTTGATGTTCACGCCCAGGGTCACATCGGGATGAGGATCGCCGATGAACGTACGGTCGTTGTCATCAATAGCACCGTCACCGTTAGTATCGACAAAAATCAGGTCGCCAGGACGCAGATTGGCGTTGCCGCCATGAACCTTATCCTCACAACGCTGAGAGAATTCAGCAATCTGCTCACCATTCTGGAATACACCTGCGGTCTTATAGCCATAGAAGAAACCGATAGGCTGACCAACCTGTGCACGGTAGATTTCGCCCTCGAGCTGATGCCATACGGCACCTGGGCCATGAATGATACCCTCAGAGTTCGCAAGCTTCGTGACCTCGTTGGTGTTCGTTGCCAGATTGACGCTTGCACCATAACGGAAGTCTTTCCCTATGTGGTCGTTCCAAGAAACGGCTACCTCAATACCCTTGTTCTCAACGTCACCACCATTAATATATGGTGCGCCGATACCGTAAACACCGAGGATTGGAGCACGGACGAGCCAGTCCTTCGTTGTCTTCTTGTACCAGTCGAAGGCTAGGCCGAGACGGCTGCCCAGAAAACGGGCATCGACACCGAGGTCAATCTGCTCAGAGGTCTCCCAAGTAAGGTCGGGGTTACCAAGAACATTAAACGAACCACCGGTGGTTGGCTCCTCGTGGTTGCCGACACCGAAGAAATAGCTGTTGGCAGTAGAGAAACCTACCTGAGTCAGGTAATTGAAGTTAGGAATGTTACAGTTACCATTCTGACCCCAAGAGGCGCGGATTTTAAAGAAGTCGAGCCAAGAACTGGTCTTCTCCATGAACTTCTCATTGGTGATGACCCAACCAACTGATGCTGATGGGAAGACACCCCAACGATGACCACGAGCGAAGTTTGAAGAACCGTCGGCACGGAGCGTTGCCTGCAACATGTACTTCTCATCGTAGTTATAGCTTACACGGCCGAACCAGGAAGAGAGTGAATTATCAGCAGACGGAGTACCGCTGACTGAAACATCTGCCAACTTTTTAATCTGAGCATTGCTCACGTAGGCGTGGTCCCAGCTATCGCCGAAGAGGAGGTTATTGCCAGAAGCATTAAGATTCTCGCCGTAGCCGTTTTTCTCAATAGACTGACCTGCCACCACGTTGATGTTATGCTTGTTAATGTCGAAGGTGTAAGTCAAGGTATTCTCAAAGGTGATTCTTGACCATAGGTTCAGCTGCTGCGAGGCATTATCCTGGTCGGCTACATTCGTACCAGAGGCATGAACCCTTGTCATGGTACGATAAGAGCTGGAACCAAAGCGATAGCCGAACTGCGACTTGAAAATCAAGTTCTTGATAGGCTGAATCTCCAGATAGCCGCTGGCGTTAACGTTCCAGTTGTTGCTTTCGTTCAAGCCCTGACTGGTAGTAGCAGCGATGGCCATCGGGTTCACGGCAGAACCCAGCGTCCAGCCATGCTCGGCCATTTCCTTGTTCGTATAGTAGTTGCCGTCCTCATCGTAGACAGGAAGCAACGGGTTGGCATTCAGCAGGTCATGAACGTTGTTCCAGTACATGTTGCTCTGCGAGATACCGGTACGAATTCTGCGGTTGACGTTCAGGTTCTCACCTAAAGTGATGATGTCAAAGTCTTTATTCTTCGAACGGAGAATAGCATGCGAGGAGTTCAGGCGGATGTTGTAACGCTCGAACTGCGACTGCGTCTCGCCACCGAGGATACCGTCCTGCTTCGTGTAGGCAAAGCCCAGGTTGAACTTAGACACGTCATTGCCGCCAAACATGCTGACGGAGTGGTTCTGAGTCATAGCACCCTTGTGATAGGAAGCGTCCAGCCAGTCAGTACCCGACCAGCCGTCCTGTAACTTCTGGTAGATATCAGCTGGAAGCTTTGCCTCCCACTCAGGTACCGCCGCACCACCGTTAAACTCACGCAGCTTGCGGCTATACACATACTCCTGGGCGTTGAGCACATCGGGAGCCTTAGCAAGATACTGCCAGCCTAAGTAACCGTCGTAGTTCACCTGAAGCTTACCGGCTTTACCCTGACGCGTAGTGATAAGGATAACACCGTTGGCAGCACGGGCACCGTAGATGGCAGCCGAGGCAGCATCCTTCAGCACGTCGATGGTCTCGATGTCCGAGGGGTTCAAGTCGTTAAGACTTCCACCGGCAACACCGTCGATAACATACAACGGGTCTGAATTACCTGTAGTACCGATACCACGGATGTTCACCTTGTAGCCCTCACCGGCCTGACCGCTGTTTTGAAGAATCGTCACACCAGGCGTCTGGCCCTGCAAGGCGGTGAAAGCGTCGGTGGTAGAAAGTTTGGCGATGTCATCACCCTTCACTTGGACAGTAGAACCCGTCACCAGTTTCTTCTTCTGAACACCGTAACCGATAACAACAACGTCGTTCAACGATGTCACATCCTCACGAAGCGTGATTTTGAGGTCATTACGGCCTTGAACTTTCACCGTTTCGGTGACAAAGCCTACATAAGAGATAGTCAGTGTGGCATCGCTATTAGCTGCCACATTGAAACGACCATTGAAGTCCGTCACTGCACCAGTCCTGGCACCCTGCACCTGAATGCTCGCACCAATGACTGGTTCGCCAGCTTCATCAATTACTGTTCCCCTCACAACGCTCTGAGCCAAAGTTCCCAATGGGAATAAACAGAGCAGGAACAGCAACACTAATGGCTTTTCCAGTAATTTGAAATTTAACATAAAAAAGATAGTTGGTTGAAAAAATAGATAAGTATTATAGTTATTGTGTTGGCAAAAAGTGTCGAGGGAACAGGAATACTAATCCCCTTTCTGGACCAGGTGTCTATCCCCATGACCCAATTTGTTTAATTACGTGCGTCAGTTTAGTTGGTTTGGCAAAAGTATGACAATTTCGTTTATGCCACTTTTCGCTTCGTTTCACGAGTTTCTGATTTTGTCTCATACAGGCCGGTTTTTTCGTGAATTGCAACGTTTTTCTATGCCATTATCTAGAAAAAGCGGGAGAAGACTTATGAAGAAGGAAATTATTACTGCTATGATGGCGGTGCCAATGTTGACGTGACACAAGAGTAACTGCAACGCCTTAGAAAAGGAATAACAGAGAACTAATCAACAATTATAAACATAAACAAAGGTGCTACACCTACAGATGTAGCACCTCGTTTAATAGAAAATCTTGAACAATCTAGTCGCGATAAGCAGGATTCTGGTAGGCTTTCTTCTCCTCGTCGGTCATCTTCATAGCGTCGAGCTGTCCCTGTGGAATAGGACGGATGTAGTAGTTGGCGGGAATAGTACGCTTGAACTCCTCGAGGGTCTTGTCCTCGTAACCGCTGCCAGCGATGTGATAGGTGGTGGCACGCTCAGCCCACTTCTGTGTGCGCACGAGGTCGTACCAGCGATAGCCCTCACCCCAGAACTCACGGCTGCGCTCGTCGAGGATGTAGTCGATGGTGATGTTTGCCGGTGTGGCGTCGACCATTGCGGCGCTGTTGTCGACCTCGACGGCGACGTTATCGTTCTGCGAGAAGGTCTGCTTGCCGGCACGGGCACGGAGCACGTTCACGTAGTTGCGAGCTTCGGTGTTCATGTTCAGCTTCACGGCAGCCTCGGCAGCGAGGAGATAGAACTCAGAGAACTTGGCGATGTTCCAAGGACGGGGCGAGCCGCCGTTGACCTTCGAGCCCAGACCGCCGTTGTTGTCCGTGCGGTACATGCCAATCTTCCAGTTGATGGGGTAGCACTTGCGGCTGATGTTCTTGACGCTTCTCACGAAGTCTGCACGGCCAGCGAGCTTACCGAAGTCGAAGCGTGTGACCTCTTCCTCCTTGCCGTTGATAGTTGCCGTGGTCTTGGTCCAGTCGATCTGGTCGGCGGTAGCCTCGTCGACGAAGCTGAAATAGACTTCGCCGGGGTTCACCTTCATGCCGTTGGCGCCATAGACGAACTTGTCGGCTCCCGACTGGGTGAGGTTGGTGTGGTAGCGCAGCGTGAAGGTGGCGTCGTAGCGGGAGTCAATAGCTTTGACAGCATCTTCCCACACACCGCCTTTGAGGAAGTTATCGGCGATAGGCGCCATACGAGTCCAGGGACGTCCGAGTGCCTGTACGGCCTCACGCTGGATGGGGTTCACCTTCTTGTCGCCGGTGGAGCTCAGGGCGGTCATCTCGGTGTAGTTCCAGGTCTCCATCCAGTAGGCGAAGTTCTCAGGCGAGCCGCCGCTGCCCCAGCCGTAGCCGGAACCGCCGTTACCGTACTTCTCGTCCTCGTCGTGGTCGGCATAGAGCATGACTTCGGAGTTGCGGTCGTTGGTGGCTACGTTGACATCGTAGAAGGTGGGCTGCAGCTTGTAGGGTCCAGGATTGTCGATGGCGGCCTTTGCCGTTTCGTAAGCCTTCTGGTAGTAGCTGCGTGCCTGTCCTGCGTCGCGGCTGCACTCAGGATAGGTGGGGATGTTGTTGGGGTTCTCCAGCCACCAGGCGTAGGTCAGATAAGCCTTGGCAAGATACAGACGGGCCACGTTCTTGGTGACGGTGCCTGTCAGACGGGGGTTGTCGGGCAGGTCGGCGAGGGCCTTCTCCAGGTCGGGGAAGATACACTTCTCGTAGACCTCGGGCACAGTGTTGCGCACGGAGGTGCGCACGGTGGAGGTGTTGAACTTCAGCTCTCCGGCACCCAGGTCGAGGGGCACGCCGCCGTAGGTCTGCACGAGGAGGAAGTAGTCGAAGCCGCGGAAGAAATAGGCCTCGGCCAGCAGGGCTTCGCTGATACCGGCGGTGGCAGCGTTCTCAATGATGCCGCTGGCGGTGTTGATGTTGGGGAAGGTGACGCCCCAGATAGAACCGGCGATGGAGTTCGACGGGTTCATCGAGCCAACGCCTGAGAGGTCGGCATCCTTGAAGTTGCCGTCGGCCGACTGGGCATAGGTGTACTCGTCGGTACCGGTCTCGACGCTGTTCAGGAAGTAGCCGTTGCCATAGAAATAGCGCAGGTGGGCATAGAGCGACGTCAGGCCTCCCTCGATACCCGTCTTCGTGGTAAAGAAGGTCGTGTCGAACTGGCTGCGCGGCTGCTCGTCGAGGACGTCGGAGCAGGAGGTCGTTGCACAGATAGCGCAACCTACGAGACCAGCAGCAAGGAAATATTTAATGCTTTTTGTTTTCATAATTCTTATAGTGTTTGAATAATCAATAATCAGTTTTCAATCCTCTATCTCCAATTTAGAACGTTACGTTGATACCGAAGAGGAAGTTACGTGTTGCCGGGGTGTTGTAGCCCACGATAGGCATGCGGTGCTTGCCGGTGTAGCCATCGATGGCCACGGCGGTGTTCTGGTTGGCCCATGAGTTGGTCTCGGGGTCAAGTCCGCTCTCGTTGTTGAACGGCGAGAAGAGCACGAAGGGGTTCTGCACCGAGGCGTAGAGGCGCAGACGGCTGATGCCGAAGTCCTTCACTGCCTTCAGGTTGTCGAAATTGTAGCCCAGGGTGATGGTGCGAACCTTCAGGTAGCCAGCGTTGAAGTAGCCGAGGGTGCTGCCGTACTTGGGGTTGTCACTGCTGGTGATGCCGCCGGGCTTCGGATACTTGGCTCCCGTGTTCTCTGGTGTCCAATAGTCCACGTCGAGCTGTCCGCGACGTCCGGTGAGCATGTTCAGGTAGCCGTTAGAAGAGTGGATGGCCGAGATGAGCTTGCCGCCAATCTGGAAGGCACCAATCACGGTGAGGTCGAAGCCCTTGTAGCCCACGGTGGTGTTGAAGCCGCCGAGGAGGTCGGGCTCCATGCTCTGGATGCGGCGGTCGTCGGCACCAATCTGACGGGTGGGAACACCGTTGGCATCAAGAATGTCGTCGTTGTACTTCACCTTGATCATACCCAGGTTGCCGCCGGGTTCGAGGATGGCGAGGTTGGTGGTTTTGTTGCCGTTTTTGTCGACAACCTCGTAGACATCGCTCTCGTTCCACAGTCCGTCGTACTCGTAGTCGTAGATGACGTCGATGGGATAGCCTACGAACCAGCGGTTGGCCTCGTCGCGCTCCGGCTTGCCGTCGGCGGTCTGTGCACCGGTGAGCTTGGTCAGCTTGTTGCGGTTGAGGTAAAGGTTGATGCCTGCATCCCAATGCCAGCCGTCCTTGTTGTCAATGATGATACCGTTGAGGGTGAACTCGAAGCCCTTGTTCTGAGTGTTACCGATGTTACCGGTGAAGCTGCTCACACCCGAGGTGCTGGGCATCGTCACGTCGAGCAGGATGTCCTTGGTCTTCTGGATGTAGTACTCAAACGATCCGTTCAGGCGTCCGTTGAACAGCGAGAAGTCGAGACCAAAGTTCCAGGTCTTGGAGTACTCCCATCCCAGCTCCGTGTTGGGCAGTGCGTTCACGTAGTAGCCGGCCTTGTAGGTAGAACCGAAGTTGTAGTTGCGCACGGCCAGTCCGCCGAGGGTCGAATAGGGGTTGATGCTCTGGTTAGAGGTCTCACCGTAGCCCACGCGCAGCTTCAGGTTGTCAATCCAGGTGAGGTCCTGCATGAAGCTCTCACGCGAGATGTTCCAACCGGCCGATACGGCGGGATAGGTGTGCCACTGGTGTCCCTTGGCCAGACGCGACGAGGCGTCGGAACGGATGGCGAGCGAGAGCATGTACTTGTTGTCGTAGCTGTACATCACACGGCCCATCCACGACATCAGTCCGCTCTGCCAGTAGTTATAGTTGTTGAAGTTGAGCTGTCCGGTAGCCTTGTCGAGTGCGTAGTACTGGAAGTAGTCGGCGGGGATATCCTGTGCCGAGGCGCCTGTCGACTCGTAGGTGGTCTGCTCTGCTGAGTACATGCCCACCACGTTCAGGTTGTGCTTGTCGGCAAAGGTGCGGTCGTAGGTGATGAGGTTCTCCACGGTCCAGTTGCGGGTCTGGTTCTCAGAGATGCCGCCGCCGTTGACAGCATTGGCGTCCTTGTTGTTCACACCCGTACCGGTGAAGTTGCCGCCCTTTGAGCTGCGGAAGTTCAGACCGATGTTGATGCGGTAGCTCAAGCCTTCCACCCACGGGCATTTCACCTCGCCGAAGAGGGTGTTGTAAGAGCCGATACCCTTGTTCTCGTTGAGCCATACGTCCTTGTCGCGCTCCACGGTCTCCCTGGTGACCACGCTTTGGTCGTCGGCAGGCAGCGTGACGAAGCGCTTCAGGTTGCCGTTCTCGTCGTAGGGGCTGGCCAGCGGGCTCTTGCTCAGCACGCCGTACATGTCGTTGACGCCCTGCGACTTGCGGTAGCTGTTGTTGGTGCTCAATCCGAAGCGGAAGTACTTGCCGACCATCTGGTCGAAGTTACCACGCACGCTTACACGGTCGTAGGCCTCGGTGGGAACGACTGACTCGTCGTGATAGTAGCCGGCGCCGAAGCTGTAGCTGCCACCATTGGTGCCGCCAGTCACCGAGACATCGTGGTTATGGCTCACACCCGTCTGGTAGTACAGGTCCTGCCAATCGGTGTTCGTGTCGTCGCTTTCGTCAAGTGAGTTCTGATAAACTTTGGCAAATTTGCGCATTTCCGAGAAGGTAGGACCGTCCATCATAGGATACTTCTTGAAAATCTTCTTGAAGGCGACATAGCCGTTGTACGACACCTTTGCCGGAGTGCCCATGGCACCCTTCTCAGTGGTGATGAGGACGACACCGTTGGCACCGCGGCTACCGTAGATGGCCGTTGCGGAGGCATCCTTCAGGATGTCGAGGCTCTTGATGTCGGCAGGGTTGATGTCGGAAAGCTGACCCATGAAGGGTATTCCGTCGAGCACGATCAGCGGGTCGTTGCTGGCCGACAGTGAGCGCTGTCCACGGATGCGGATCTGCATCTCCTCGCCCGGCTTCGAGCTGGTCTGCGTCATCAGCACACCGGCCACACGGCCTTGCAGGGCCTGAGCGGCGTTGGAGGCTGCAATCTGGTTGAGCTTCTCACCGCCGATGTTGGCCACCGAACCGGTGACGGCCTCGCGGCGCTGTGTACCGTAACCAATGACCACCACATCGTTTAGCGTGGTGTTGTCCTCACCCATGGTGATGGTCAGGTTTGACTTGCCCTGAACAGGCACACGCTGCGTAGTATAACCGACGTAGGTCACTTCGAGCTGGGCGTTGCTGGCAGCCTCGACGCTGAACTTACCGTTCAAGTCGGTGACTGCACCCGCCTTGGTGCCCAACACACGGACCGATGCACCGATAATCGGTTCACCAGCCTCATCATTCACCGTTCCCTTCACAAGGCTCTGAGCCAATGCGCCAAGAGGGCACAAACAGAGCAGGAACAGCAACACTAATGGCTTTTCCAGTGATTTAAGTTTTAACATAATGATTTGGGTTATAAAAAAATGATAGTTTAGTTTTCGTTATAATGGTCTGTCAAAGTTATTATAATATTTTGCGCAAGGCTTTTCCCCTCGTTTCAGCGGTTTGTAAATACGTGTCATGCAGGCGGCAGGGACGAAAACGAAAAGCAAAATGATAACCAATTTTATATAAATAACTAAAAAAACGGAAAAAGCGCTTGCCGTTTCGGGAGAAAAGCATAACTTTGCAAAAACTATCTGACAGGTTGAACGGTTCAAAGGCTGAGACACGTCTTACTACGAAATAAAAAACTAAACACAGAAACTCATGAAAAAAGAGATTATCGCCGCTACGCTGGCCGTGTCGCTACCGGCCGTGGCACAGGAGAAAATGCAGCGCCTGGAGCAGCAGGCCAGTGACATCATCGCACAGATGACGCTCGAGGAGAAATTCTCACAGCTGATGAACGAGACGCCGGGCATTGAGCGCCTGGGCATCGAACCCTACGACTGGTGGAACGAGGGCCTGCACGGCGTGGGCCGCAGCGGTCGCGCCACGGTGTTTCCCCAGCCCATCGGCCTGGCCGCAACGTTCAACCCCGACAGGGTGCGGCAGATAGGCGATGTCATCGCCACCGAGGCACGGGCGAAATATGCCGTGGCACGGGCTGACAAGAACTACTCGCGCTACACAGGCCTGACCTTCTGGAGCCCCAACGTGAACATCTTCCGCGACCCGCGATGGGGACGCGGCATGGAGACCTGGGGCGAGGACCCCTTCCTCACCGGCACCATGGGCACCGCCTTTGTGCGTGGCATGCAGGGCGATGACCCCGTCTACCTGAAGGTGGCGGCCTGCGGGAAGCACTTCGCCGTGCACAGCGGCCCGGAGGCCACCCGTCACTCGGCCAACGTGGAGCCCTCGCAGCACGACCTCTGGGAGACCTACCTCCCGGCGTTCCGCATGCTGGTGCAGGAAGCCGGGGTGGAGATTATCATGGGCGCCTACAACCGCGTCTACGGCGAGTCGGCATCGGGCAGCAAGCTGCTGCTCACCGACATCCTGCGCCAGAAATGGGGGTTCAAGGGACACATCGTCTCCGACTGCGACGCCGTGACCGACATCTGGAAGGGCCACCACATCGCCCAGACGGAGGCCGAGGCCTGCGCCATCGCCATCAAGGCAGGCCTGAACGTGGAGTGCGGCTCGTCGTTCAAGGCGCTGAAGGAGGCCCTAAATCAGGGCCTCCTCACCGAGGCCGACATCGACAAGGCGCTGAAGCCGCTGATGATGACACGTCTGAAACTGGGCATCCTGCAGAAGGACGACGACTGCCCCTATAACCACGTCGGCGAGGAGGTCATCGGCTCGGAGCGGCACATCGCCCTGGCCCGCGAGGCCGCCGTGGAGGGCATGGTGCTGCTGAAGAACGAGAACGGGGCGCTGCCCATCGACAAACATATCCACACGCTCTTCGTCACCGGTGCCGGAGCCGCCGACGCCTTCTGGCTCATGGGCAACTACTTCGGCATCAGCGACCGCTACTGCACCTATCTGCAGGGCATCGTGTCGAAGGTGAGCAACGGCACGGCCGTGAACTACCGTCCGGGATGCCTGGAGAACGCACCCACGCTGAACACCATCAACTGGGCCGTGGGAGAGTCGGCCGGAGCGGAGAAGACCATCGTCGTCATGGGCAACAACGGCAACCTGGAGGGCGAAGAGGGCGAGGCCATCGACTCGGAATGGGGCGACCGCGTGAGCCTCCGCATCCCCGAGAGCCAGATGGACTATCTCAGGAAGATCTGCAAGCGGAAGACCAGCGGCGTCATCGTGGTGCTCACCGGCGGCAGTCCTGTCGATGTGCGTGAGGTGTGTGAGCTGGCCGACGCCGTGGTCATGGCCTGGTATCCCGGACAGGAGGGCGGCTATGCCCTGGCCGACGTGCTCTTCGGCGACGCCAACTTCTCGGGACGCCTGCCCGTCACCTTCCCGGCCGACGGCGACAAGCTGCCGCCCTTCGACGACTACTCCATGCGTGGGCGTACCTATAAATATATGTCCGACAACATCTTCTTCCCCTTCGGCTTCGGCCTGAGCTATGGCCATGTGAAATATGAAGGGCTGCAGGTCGTCGTAGACAAGAAGGAAATGGTCAATGTTCAATTCTCAATGGTCAATGACTCCCGGTGGGACGTCACCGAGACGCCGCAGGTCTATGTCTCGGCTCCCGGTGCCGGAGTCTCTGCCCCCTTGCAGCAGCTCGCCGCTTTCCAGCGCGTGACGGTAAAGGCCGGCAGCCAGAAGGTGGTGGAGCTGTCCATCCCTATGGAGCGCCTGATGACGGTGCTCGACGACGGTTCCTCGAAGCTGGTGAAGGGCGAGTATACCATCACGGTCAGCTCCGCCGCACCGTCGCCACGCTCTGCCGCACTCGGCGTTGAAAGCCTTTCCCAAACCATCAGACTGAAATGACGAAAGGAAAGAACGTAATCATTGTCGGAGCCAGTTCTGGCATTGGCCGTGAGGTGGCCCGTCTGCTGCTCGCTGACGGCTGGCACCTGGGCGTGGCTGCCCGTCGTGAAGAACCGCTGCTGGAGCTGAAGGCGATGGCTCCTGAACGTGTAGCGGTGATGACCATCGACGTTACCAGCCCCGATGCCGAGCAGCGGCTGTTGAGCCTCGCAGAACAGCTCGGAGGCATGGACCTCTATTTCCACGCGTCGGGCATCGGCAAGCAGAACCGCACCCTGGAGGCCGACATCGAGCTGCGCACGATGGACACCAACGCCGTAGGGTTCACAAGGATGATTGGCGCGGCCTACCGGTACTTCGCCAGTCATAGTGGAGGCCACATCGCCGCCATCACCTCGATAGCAGGTACGAAGGGTCTCGGCCCGGCACCCGCCTATTCAGCCACGAAAGCCCTGCAGGCCTGTTACCTCCAGGCGCTGGAACAGCAGGCACGACAGCGGAACCTGAACATCCGTTTCACCGACATCCGCCCCGGCTTCGTTGACACCGACCTGCTCAACGGCGACTTCCGTTACCCCATGCTGATGCGCCCCGAAACGGTGGCAAGAGACATCGTCCAGTCCGTCTACCGCCACCGCCATGTCCGCATCATCGACCTCCGCTACCGTGTCCTCACCTTCTTCTGGCGTCTCCTCCCCAACTGGCTGTGGCGCAGGATGAAACTAGTCCGACGCTGACGCACCGGGAACAGGGGCTCGCTGGGAACTGGGGCCACCGTTCCCGACGCGTCAGCGTCGGGCTTGGCTTTATACGGGGGGAAACGGCTGCTTAGCGCTTGAACAGATGGGGGATGAACTCGTGGAGGCCGCGGCGCCAGGTGAGGAACTCGTGGGCGGTGCCCTTCGACTCGCTGGCCTCGACCTTGATGCCGAGAGCGCGGAGCTGCTCTACGATGGGGCCGCTCTTGATGAAGTCGTCGGAGCCCCAGTTCATATACATGTAGTGAATCTTCTTGTTAAACTCGTCGGCATTGGCAAAGACCCCGTTGTAGGCCGTCTTCACGTCGAGGCCGAAGATGGCGCCGCTGAAAGTACCGAGCCAGGCAAACTTGTCGAGGTTCTGCAGGACGACGTCGAAGGTCTGGTGGCCACCCCATGACAGTCCGGCCATGGCGCGGTTCTCGCGGTCGCTCTTCGTGCGGAAATTAGCGTCGATGTAGGGGATGAGGTCGTTCAACAACACGGGGTAGAACGATGCGCCGTCCTCCGAGCGCCCTGCCTGATTGTTACCGCCACGGAAGGGGCCCTTGATGTCGCCGCTCTCCATGACGACGAGCATTGGAACGGCCTCGCCACTGGCAAT